>Ga0209589_1000179_pt1 | contig 72909 bp, 39 predicted proteins | sample CowpeawhiteBW_FD_187525 | JGI IMG/M metagenome (GOLD analysis project Ga0209589, IMG submission 187525) | Root nodule microbial communities of legume samples collected from California USA - Cow pea white BW (SPAdes) (version 2) | ecosystem: Host-associated > Plants > Roots > Nodule | place: USA... | reverse complement strand
ATATATATATATATATATATATATATATATATATATATATATATATATATATATATATATATATATATATATATATATGATAACTGTAATTTCAAGTTTATATTTTGATGAACATCATATTTGTTCCTTTTTTTTTTCTACTTGTAAGATATTTCTCGTACATTCTTTGTAAATATAAAACATGTAATAACCAGTGTAAAATTAATGGTTACCCTCTCTTAGGTATAAAGGGAAAACAATGGACAATTATCATAAAACATGAGTTAAAGCATGCATATAAAAAATAAATGTTTTAAATATGTTTTAATTGTATTTCAATTGCATTTAATGGTATTTAAATTTTATTTATTTTAAATTTTGTATTGCTGACTAACATATTTGATTAATAACCACACTTAAATCAATAAATTTATTTCATATGAACAATAATAATATAATTTCCATTTTTTTTATTTTCATTCTTTACTTCCTGAGTATGTGGATCATCTACTGATTTACTTCAACATTAAATAGTCAAAGATCAAAGTAAAAAATAAGAGTGAAAATATAATTTTTCATTTTATATTTAAAGAAAAACATTAAATTCTACATGTAACATAATTTTTCTTAAATCAATAAATACATATATTTTTATAATTTAATACGGAAATAATATTAAAGCTTATATTAAATTATTTTAAAAATGTAATGATCATACATAAAAAGTTAAAGTGCAAAATTAAAAAAAAAAATCTGCTATAAATAAAAGGATATCAGAAACTTAATTAATAAATTTATGTTCAGTGACATAGTTCGGTAAATGATTTCCAGTTTTACTTATTGATTCTTATATGATTTCCAGTTTTACTTACTGATTCTTACAGACAATTGCTGGGGCCATCGTGATTGGTATTATACTTCATGCCGGAGATCACCTTGCTTGTGATTTTCCAAGACTTGTAAGTACGTCTGAAGACAATTATGAGACGTATTTGAAAGGTGTATTTGGGCATCATAAACCCAGTTACGGAGACCTAGCTAAAGGCGTCGAGGGTGTGACTGGAATTTTGATGGTGATTCTTATGATAATAGCATTTACACTTGCAACCAAATGGTTCCGGAGAAATCTCATTAAGCTGCCTAAACCATTTAGTAGGCTCACTGGCTTCAATGCCTTCTGGTATTCACATCATCTGTTTGTCATCGTCTACGTCCTTCTTATAATCCACGGAACAAAACTTTACCTCGTGCATAAATGGTACCTTAAAACGGTATACAATTTTTAGTATCATATTTCAATTATTTAGGATATCTTTCAAATGCTTTGTTTACCGGTAATTACCTCGTGCATTAATTAGTCACTTACGTTCTGGTTCCCGTTTGCAGACATGGATGTATCTTGCGGTTCCAGTTTTACTTTATACGTCCGAAAGAATACTCAGACTATTTCGTTCTGGTCTGTATACAGTTCGTCTTGGAAAGGTTAGCTGATTAAGTGAACCAATAGTTAGGCTCTAAATGTAGTTTCGACTTCATTACAATCATGGTTTTATTTTATTTTTTATCAGCAAACATGGTTTTATTACTTGTCTGAACTACTCATGAGTACAATTGGCCTGGCCTAATTGTGAGCATCCAGACTCTAGAGTCATAACAAGTAAACTAAAAACTGCCAGGAACTTCCAAATCTAAAAAACTACTCTAACTCTATGACTTCATATAAATTAGAGTCATATAGCATGCTAACATCTTTTTCTCCCTATTTCTTTTTTTTTTTAATGAAAAATATTTAGGTTGCCATATATCCTGGAAATGTTCTCACATTGCAAATGTCTAAGCCTCCTCAATTTCGTTACAAGAGCGGACAATACATGTTTGTGCAGTGTCCTGCCGTTTCTCCGTTTGAATGGTAAGTCGCATTTCAATTTAAACAAAATATGTTTCACGTAGCGATTTTACCATTTTCATCATGCTTCATAATTGAGACACTGTTTGTAGTATGTGTACTCTGTTGTAGAAAGAAATATGGAAAACGATACGGAGTTTGGAAAAATAACTTTCCTCTGCATTTTTAGTATCCATAAAATAGAGATCGAACCGGTAGTACTTTTGCCCCCGATGATCAGGCATATTGAATTAGAAAAGAAGGGAAAAGTAAACTGATATCACAGTTTATGAGCTATTGGGAGTCTCGATTTTGTTTCTCAGTGAAACTTGGGAAATTTTTGCACAACAAGTATCGGTATCTAACAGTAACATGGGGCAATATTTTATGTGTCAGGCATCCGTTTTCTATTACCTCAGCCCCTGGCGACGATTACCTGAGTGTTCATATTCGGCAACTGGGTGATTGGACACAGGAGCTTAAAAGGGTGTTCTCTGAGGCCTGTGAGCCTCCTGTATCTGGGAAGAGTGGGCTTCTCAGGGCTGATGAAACCACTAAGAAAAGGTACATGTTGCGCTTGCCATTTTCTGTTGTTGATTTCTTATTTTCGGTCATGGGGTAGTAGGGGCAAACAATTTATACATAATTCCAAGCTAAAACTTGTTAACCATTGATACAGTTTGCCGAAGTTAAAGATCGATGGACCTTACGGTGCACCGGCACAAGATTATAAAAAATATGATGTTTTGTTACTAGTCGGTCTCGGGATAGGAGCAACGCCTTTCATCAGCATTCTAAAAGATCTTCTTAACAACATCATCAAAATGGAGGAAATGGCGGTGAGTTCCAGCGGTACATAGTATTAGTTAATGAACATTAATACAACAAAGTTGTTACATATTCATGTTATGTATTGCATACAAATTGTTATGCTCATGAATATTATATGAACATCTGTATAAAAATTCAGTACCACAAAATATAACATTCAGGGTTACTTTTATTCAGGACTCAATCTCTGATATAAGTAGAGGATCAGACCTTAGTGTTGGGAGTACTACTGACTCACCATCTCATAATAAAATTGCGCCAAAACGGAAGAAAACACTGAAGACCACCAACGCTTATTTTTACTGGGTTACAAGAGAGCAGGGTTCTTTTGATTGGTTCAAAGGAGTCATGAATGAAGTAGCAGAGCTTGATCAAAGGGTATTTAGTCTTTGCAGAAGATTTAATTCTTATTTATACTTCCTCCCGAATAATTTTTAGTATTCCTTGTCCCTGCCACAAAGATGAATAATAATTTTTCGCAATGGTTAATATTGAACATCAAATTTGGATTTCAGGGTGTCATTGAGATGCACAACTACTTGACTAGCGTATACGAGGAAGGGGATGCTAGATCCGCCCTCATCACCATGGTACAAGCACTCAACCATGCCAAAAACGGAGTTGACATTGTTTCTGGGACTAGAGTAAGCCTTCGCGTTTCATTATTTTTATGTATTATACGCTATGGTTAGCATTTAGCCCCATTTTAAAACCTCGCTTGCTTCTTCGAATTCCTACTACCAGGTGCGAACTCATTTTGCTAGGCCCAACTGGAAGAAGGTTTTCAATAAAATGTGCTCCAAGCATTATAATGGAAGAATAGGTCAGTTAGTCTCAACCAAGCATATTTTGGTAGCGGTAGACTTTTTTCAACCCCCTTTTTTCAATATCATCATTTGAACACATCAAGAAAGTCTTAGATATTTACACAGTTTTATTTATATGTCTCACTTTTTTATCTTCTTTTATACACTTATCCCAAAAATATTCTTTTCTTCCTTCCTTTTATTTTCTTCCTTCACTGACATTATGGTTATCATGATTCGGATCAGGGGTATTTTATTGCGGTGCACCGGTTTTGGCCAAAGAACTCAGCAAGCTCTGCTTCGAGTTCAATGAAAAGGGTCCAACAAAATTTGAGTTCCACAAGGAGCACTTTTAAAGAATTTGGACTGAGCACTCCCAACTGTACTTAAAGTTAACAGGGTCACATCACAACTTAAACCCGTCATTTTAGTAACTTGGCGTGGTCATATTATATGATTATATTCAACAAGTAAAACCTTTTTGTATAGATGTGAAGCATTGTACATAGAGCCAGCAAGATTGCTTTGCATTTCAGTATACATGTGGCCACATAATTAAAGAGATAAGCGCAGTGGTACCGTCCACCACCTAGAGTGCGATACAACTACGTTGGAGATGCTGACCTGATTGTGGAGCCACATCGACTGTTGGCAGATAGATCCACAGTGAATTGGATATGGACATTTTTGAAAAAGATGATAGGAGGTAAAGGGATTAAAGAATATGGGTGGGATACCTTTTTAAGAGTAACTTTCTCATTTTTCCTTCCAGGGGATTCCAGGAATTCTCGAGAACTCAGAGCGAGGCAAATGACTCACCTCTGCTTCTGCTTGGATCCTAACGGGGAGAGGGGGATTATACATATCTATTGTAAATGAAACTGGTATAGTGTTTTCCTTTTTCAAAGTCACCAATAGCTTTAGCCTTTATTTATTTATTTGATTATATACATGCAGTAAAACTATTGGTGTGTGAACGCGACTTCAACTATTGAGCCACCATGAAATTTTTTGGTGCTCGTCTAGTCAATGCATATTAAAACTATCCGCTCATAGTTTACAAACCAGATCAAGAGTATATTAATGTTAAGAATTTGGTTCCAAGCTGGCTTTTCATTTGAAAATTTCTTCAGTAAGGTTCCATTTGGGTTATTTTTTCGGCAAATACTTTGAAATGGTTTAAACACGTCGTCAATAAATGCTACTCGAATCCTCGTTTGAAAAGGAAAAAAAGTTGTGCAAATAAAGTCCAGATGCTTAAGCTCTTCTGCATAAAGGAGAAGGGGTTTGTGCACTGTCAGCTGAAATGAAGTTGTAAATAGACAACTTTATGCGCCATTTGAAATATACAAAATTTTTCATCACAATTTACTATTTTTTTTTCTATACGAAAACTTAACGTATACTAAGAGTTATTGGTTGTTTATTTTCTTATTTGCATGCCAGAATTTATGAATATAAAATAAATTCAAACACGTCATTAAAGTTCTTTGTGGTGTATTGTTACTCTTATTATATATGGTGAAGCAATTGAGAGCAGATGGCGCGGCGCATCGAGAGGATCTAGAGTATGAATACATTTTTATTTAGATCCAACATCCGTATGATACAGTAAATGCACAACAGATAAAAATAGCCCTAGCTATTAGGTCTTATGTAAAATGCAAGACCAAAGAACCAAAATGGTTGAGTGCCACCGTTTTTGTCAAATGGAAGGGAAAAGGAAAATAAGCAAATGAAAATGGTTCTGTGAAGAAGGATTTATGATATCTCTTTGACCGATTCACCATGTAAGGGAAATCAGATGGATAAAATGATGGGGACTGCCAACATTAGAATCCTGTGGATTGAGTTTGATGACTTGAATATTAATTAACTTCCACGTCAAAAAAGAGTTAAAATTATTTTCCAAAAGCTAAACTGGGTCTTCATGACCAAATCAAAAACGTATTTAATTGCCACATTCTCCACGGCGAAAATCGACAAGGTAGTGGAATGAAACTGGCCTAATTTTTTAGTTTGTTACAACGCATTCGCTGATCCAATACTCTGCACTGCTGCATTTCATATTCCTTCTAATGAGGCCGGATCTGTCTTTTCCCTCACTCCTATTTCTAGAATCCTTCAAAGTCACTACTGTTGAATCATCATCTCCATTTTTTAATCCATAAATCAAGTAACATTTAATCATTCTTTGCCTTTAATTTAAGTAATTTCCCATTTAGTCAACGGTCAAGCCGTGCAAATACTGGAAACGCGTTCAGGAAAACATCAACCGCAATTCCTTAATTCTCAATACCTTAAGGTCAAGACAAAGAACCTTTTTTTTTTCTTTACCATTTCTGATCAATACAAGATTTTCAACCAAAAACTTAAAATTAATTGCACAAAAATACTAATATTTATTCATGGGGTCACTCTCTCTTATCAGATGTGGAGATCGAACACCAACATCTGATCATATATATATACCTAAACAACAACATTTGATTAGTATTCAAGACAAAAAGAAAATGTTATATTTAATAACTAAATTTCTCTTGTCAATTATATCGCAGGTGCAGAAGACAGAGTTATCGCTATCAACGTAGAATCAACAATTTTGAAGACATTTCATATTGGAAAATGATCTAAGTACCCACCACCCATTTGTTAATAAGCCATAATGTATAGTAGCAAGAAAACCATCTCATACTAAGCTAAATTCCCACTACCATCACAAATCAGCATGGCTCAGCAGAGTCCTGATCAGCAGATCAAGCCCTTGGCTCCATTCATATCTTCATCCCACTTCAACTCACAAGAAGATCAAGACTACTCATTCACACACAGAAAAAACATTCGACTAAGAAAGTTTATCCTGTGCTGCGGTTGTGCCACTGCAATTGTTGTGGTTCTTGTGGTCATAGTACTGGTCTTGGGCTTCACCGTTTACAATGTCAAAGACCCCGAGGTGAGGATGAACGGGGTTACCCTTATCAATGGAACTTTCGCCAACGGTGCTACTGACAACGTTACAATTCTTGCCGATATATCTGTGAAGAATCCAAACGTTTTTACCTTCAAGTTTGGAAACGCCAGCACCGATGTTTACTATAATGGGGAGGGAATAGGTGATGGTGAATCTCCGTCGGGGAAAGCCAAGGCCAGAAGAACCATAAGGGTCAACACCACCATGGAGATTATGGCAAAGAAGCTTCTGGCGAATCCAAATTTCGATACTGATCTAAAGGATCAGGCTTTGAATATCAGCAGCTATACCAGGATTGATGGTAAGGTCAAGATATTTAACATTTTTCCGAGGAAAGTTGTGGTTGAGATGAATTGCACAATCACATACAACATCACCACTGGGTTGATTACAAATGGTGGCAATTGTCTTGGAAACGTTAATATTTAGGTTGGTTTTAATGTTAATACTTTGTGAAATTTGTTAGGATGATGATAGCAGTTTTGCGTCATGTAGTGGAAAATAGCAAGTGTTTGTAGGTTGTTTTGCATCAGAGATGTTTCATCTACCGCTGAATTTTCCGCACTTTAATTGTATCTGATCATGGATATATGATTTGAGTTTTCTACAAACAACCTCTCTTAATCTCTTAATCCTGTGGTAAATAAGTTTTTGTTTTTTCAGATTACTTCTTGTGTTCATTAGTTTTTTAAAACAAATGTCTTTTTAACGGCGATACTTTCATCTGTATATTAAAAGAGATTACGAGGATCTAATTTCAATAATTAAAAGGTATACGTTTTGACAAATTGTTATTATTAATTAAATTACTAAATTTAATGAATTCAACCGATATGCTTATAAGAATTTTTATAAAATTAAACTAAATTGACAGCGTTCAAAATAACGAAGAAATTAAAAAAAAAAATTATAATAATATAATAAGAAAATAGAATGATTTACTAAAATCAAGCATGAAAGACATAGAACAAGTTGGAGTAAATCACAGGCAAAGAAGTAGAAGAGCTTGAGATTAGAGTGTTATTGGCTGTGACAATAACTGGTTTTGCATTATTTTCATATTGAACCAAGATTTATCTCATCTTCCTTTGTACTTTTCCAAGTCAATCTTTAGTGTTTTGACGAGTTGTTACTTTGATGGTTACCGAGATCTTATTGTCTCGTGCGACTGGAAAGAATGCGCTGTAATGGGGGAGTTATTATAATAGTGAAAATTTACTGTAGTAAATTTAATTGTTCATTCTCTTTCTAACCAATAAAGAAATGTATCATGAATTTAATACTTGCATTTCAATAATTGTTAATAACCTCAGGACGTACTTATAAGACTAAGGAAATCATTTTAACATAAATAAAGTTGTAGTATTTTTCTATTTTGAGAGTTTCACACTGTTTTATTAAAGTGAATGATTTTTTATACAGAAATGGTTAAAATAAAGTTCTAAAGCAATTATTAAAACTGTGAATAAATATTAAGATGCTAACAAGATAGCTTTTAGACAGTGTTGCTAAGATTTGTGATTTAAAATAGAAAAGGCATTTATGAGTGTGATTGGGAGGAGTAAATTGAATGATGAGTTAGATAATCCAAAGCAGACATGATTCCGAAAACCAGAAGAGACAGAGCTTCACCCATTCCGATACCTGAAAGGCATCAGATACGTTGGAGCATGCCACAGCATAGCATGCACGCTCAAATCAAAGAAAGATCCTTCTTCTTCCACACCCTCTTCTCATCTCTTTACTTGTCCCTTTCACTCTCATTTTTGGTGTTACACATTAATTACTCACTTCTGTCTCAGTCAACAACACCTTTCCTTCCCTTCACCCAAAACAAGATCTCACTTTCACTGCTTATGTCCCCATCTTTCCCTCCTCCCCCTTAACTTTATCATACCTACACACCAATCATTATTAATTCAACCACATTTTTCTTCCTTCTTCTTTTTCTTTAATCCACCCAGGTTCCCGAGAACAACCTCCTACCTCCAATCCAACACAACCATTATTTCCACCACGTAAACCTAATTTTTCACCAGACCTACTTCTATTACACTGTTCATTCAAAAGGGGTGCCTGTGCTAGGTACCATACACATCAATTTATCAAAACATCTCATTCCTCTTTCACTCTCTCAGAAACAACACCTTTACAATATACATACATACATAAATACGCATGCATAAATTACTACGAAAACCGACCCAACCTACCCAAAACACCACCTGCTATTCATTATAACATGTCTCAAAGGCACTTCTCGGTCGTACATTTTTCCGATAACTCACCAGATACGTCGCCCAATGGATCGCTCGCAGATCGTGGCTGCTCAGAACTCTCGCATTCTGCATATATAAACCATCCACAAAGTCCATCAATAAATTCAAATCAAACTCTACAAACTCTATAAAATTCCTTATAAGTTTTCTGATAAAAGTCTAAATCTTATTTTAACCATGTTCACACCTTCTAAAAGGGTCACCGATAAAACTTTGATTTTCATTAAAGATGATATTAAAACACTAAAAAGTGATTACATTTAAATATTAAACATTGTTGTGATAATAATGACTTGTTTGTTGTCACTATTATCGATCTCAAACTTCTCTTTCTTATGTTTATCTTCCGAATACAGATGATTTCTGAACAAGTGTTATGCAACATATACAATTCCAGAAATCAACTTCTAACCATAACTTATAACAGAGGGTTATATATGTGAATCAACTTACGACAATTATTTGGCACTTACGACAATTTTTTACTCTTTCTTTACCTCTTTTTTCTATCTATTCTTATACTGCAGAAAAAAAAAATAGAGTGCATTTTTACCAGTTTTCAATAATGATAAAAAATAAAAATGGTCCCACAAAGGGGAAAAGAAAACAAAATAGTAATTTACCAGTAGAAGCAGCATTGAAGGACCTCTTACAATGCAAAATAGCACCCTGAATCCAATCATGCTGCTGCAACAGCGAATCATCACGCCGTTTCGAAGACTCAAACGGCGGCGGCGGCGCACGACCTTTGCCTAGATGCTTGCGCAGGCCAGCAGGCAGAGGAACATTCCCCTGTTTCTGCCCCTTCACGTTGGCGGGGGCGGCTCCCTCCGTCGGAGAACCCTCGGCCTCCGTGGGAGATTTCTCCGGCGCGGTAGAGCACGGGGGCGCAGAGTCCGGCGAAGTGGCGTCGACCTGGTCGGAAAACCTGAGCTTTTCGGCGTACCTTTTAGAAACTCTGACGTAGAGAGGCTTGACCATCTTCAAATACTTGGGCATTGAGCGCTTGTCTTCAATCTGGGAGTGTGAGGGTTCCGTTTCCTCTGCGTTTTGAGTGTTGGAGGGTTTGGCTCTGGAGCTGTTATCTCTGGTGAAGAAGGAGACGATGGGAACCTCTTCGACCTTGAAGTTGACGGTGAAAAGCTTTCTGTGGCGCGGCTTCTTGGGGTGGGTGTTGGGCTGTTTGTCGCCGGCGTTGGGCTTGGGCTTCTTGAGGCCCAGCATGAAGACGCGGAGCTTGGTGGCGGATTTAAAGAAGGAGGCAGTGAAGTGAGGCTTGGAGTTGGGTTGGGAGTTGAGAAGAATGTCTCCGTTGAAGAGGAGATGGTGAGAGGGAGAGAGGGAAATGGTAGGGTGGTCGGAGGAAGCGGAAGGAGAAAGCGTGAAGTTGAACTCTTTCTCTGAGTCTGAGTCGGAGTCGGAGTCGGAATCTGGTTCTGATTGGTGGCTATGATGTTGGTCGTCGTCGTGGTCGACGTCGTTTTGAGTTGCATTGGTGTCGTCTTGGGAATCGTCTTCGTCGGTCAAGGCCAACTCCAAGTCGAAGAAAGGGTCGTTTGGGGTGGCATTGGCAGCACCTTTCCAGTATTTGAGGAAGTTGAAGGGTTCCATGGAAGGGAGAGAATGAGAAGAGAAGTGAAGAGTGGGTTTTGTTTTGGTTGATTGCAGGTGAGTCATGCCATGTGAGACAAGTCAGAAAGACTAACATAGTAGGTTTGGAGGGAGGATAGTGAGTCATACAGTTTTTTTAAATATTTTTATTTCATTTTCGGTTTTCGAACTTCATTTACTTATTTATTAAACCATTATTTTGTTTTCTAAAACATGTATAATGCTGTTTAAACTATATATATATATTATAAAACAATCGAAATCTAAAATACATAATATATTACTGCTCATGAAAAACTTGTAATTTATAGTCATGAATAGATCATCGACCATAGTTATATATAGATTTAAAAAAATAAATCATTTTTGTAACTTTATATTATATTAAACAACCTAGTAAATCAAACAAAGATTTAACACTGCCAAATACATTGTAGAACTAGAAACAAACAGCATTTTATGTAGTTTTCACTACTAGTACTTGTTGTAAAAAAAATCAATAAAAATAGGTAAAAATTGATTTTTGAATTAATTTTTTTGTGCTAACTTTTATTATTATGTATTTGTTTGTTAAACGTGTATATTGTACTTGTAAATAGTTGTTACAAGTTTTGTTTTTACAATATTTTGCGAAAGGAAAATTTAAAATGATTATAACTTTTGTCAAAGAAATGAAGATATGTTAATTCAAATGAGAATAAGGATATATATTTTTATTTAATTTAAAATATTTTATTAAATCATCCATACAAAAGTATAAGTATATACTCACATATTGATTGTATAAATATTTTAAAATGTTAGAAGGTGTCTTTATTTATTTGTTAGTTTATTTGAATCTTGTATAAAACTAATATTTTGAATAAGTTATTTAAATAGGATTTTTTTGTATAATTAAAAAAGGTTAATATAAAAAATTATGTCATAATTAAAATTTATAATAAATAAATAAATGTTGTCATATAAATTATATTTTCATTTATGAAAACAACTTCATGATGTAATATAAATATGCAATCTTGACTATTTTGTTTATTCACCACCAGTAATCAATGTGTACATAACGTTCGACTTTCAATTATTTTTCAAGTTAAGAATATAAACTTGATTTTTTAATTTAGTTTAATCATTTAAATGAGATTATAGACTTGAGAATATATATATATATATATATATATATATATATATAATATGGTAGAATTAGAAACAAAAAAGTTGTAATAAAAAAATAATTAAAATATAAATGACTAAATTAATACTCTTTTAACAAATCAAACTCAAAGTTTTTAATTATACTTCATTGATAAATGGGTCAAACTTGACTAATAAATTCCTTTACAACTTGAATTCAAGTTTCAAAAATTGGGCTCAACAAATTTACACTTTAATCTATTAAAAGACCAAACCTTATTTTTCATTGAGATTTGAACTTCGGTTATCATGTTCTTAATCATATCACTACAACCAAAATATTTCATTAATAATTAATTTTAATGATTAATAATTATTTAATACAATGACCAGTTTAAATAAAAATTAATATTTAATAAATAATTATTATTATAAATAATAAATTATAATTATTTATTAAATTAGTGATTAATTAATTAAATATTAATTTAAAAATCAAATTCTTTAATAACAAAAATTTTGTAATCATTATCTAGTGATCAATTTTTCTTGATTAAAATATTAGTAGCAAATTTTAGAAATCAATAAAATTTAATATATATAATAATTATTATTTTAGTATTTAATAATTTTTTATTTTATAAATTAGTATTCAACTTAATTATTATATTGACTAAGAAATTTTAATCACTAAAATTGATCATAAAAAATTTTCTTATAATATATAAAATAATATATATATATATATATATATATATATATAATACGTTTTTGATAAATTATTATTTTTAACTAGTTATATAATTAAACTAAATTCACAATTTAGAATATATACACATATCTTGAAGTAAACAAAGATATAAAACTAATGCTCTGTATATTATTTTTCATTTAAAATAAACACTTTAAATTGTAATAACGACTTATTATTTTCAGTATAGTCATCCTGTACTGACATTAAAATATCATCCTGTATACATAAAAGTTCCTAAAAAATATTTAAAAACCAATTTTATTCTGTCTAGAATATTTGGTTCATTTTGAAATTTTGAATTCTTCAAAATTTGGAATCCATAACTTGTAATTATCGAAATGTTATTTAAATGTACAATGTGTAAAATTATACAAATTTATTTAAGAGATGATTCATACAGTATATTCTTAATTAATTATAGTATAGTCACAATGTTACCAAATAAAAAGGATAAATATCTAAAATTGATGTTTATTTATAATTATCAATAAATAAATATTTTTTTGTCTAAAATTATTTATTTTTAATTTATTCTTTACAATATAGTTATTTATTTATTTTTAAAAGTTAATAATTATTTTTGCATATTTTTATAAAATTATTTATTTATCTTTTATTAATTAGAAATTGTATTTTATTTATTATCACCGAATAATATAATATTATATACAAATATATATATATATATATATATATATATATATATATATATATATATATATATATATATATTTAAACATACATACGTATTTACATTAGTAATATAATAAAACAGTTACATTTTTTTTTGTTCATTATGACAACAAAATTATTCCTAGTTCAATAATCAACAATGCATTCATCATATATACACATGCATACACCTTTATATACTCACATAAATCTATATGATAAAACGATAATTATTAAGACATAATTGTGTTTACACTACTAATATAATTAGACATAATTGTGTTTACACTAGTAATATAATTAGACAGTTATATTCTTTTTTTTTCATTATAACAACAAAATCATCCCTACTTCAATCAATACTGCATTCATCATACATACACATGCATACACATGCATACACCTTATATACTCACATGAATTTATATAATAAATCGATAATTATTAAGGCATATCTACTAACTTCTTTCCTAATATTTATTTTAAGCATTTCTTATTTCAGATATTAACACATCATCAAATTTAGTACTTTTAGTAAGCAAATCTTCGCTACAAATATCAATATCTAAGTTTAAAGTATATATCCATATTCAAACCTAAACATGGTTTTTTATTCATTTCTCAAACCTCATGAACATACCTTTTAATAATAAAATAATTTTTCTTTCCGTTTTTACCACCCTATGTACTAGTTAACGTGAAATTGTTAATGAAATTATACTAGTACTTATACCTGCAAGAATTTTTATTTTATAACAAAATTTAATATTTAATAATAAAATAATTTTGATAATATATAATAAATTGATTAACTATCTCATATTTTAATTAAAATAATAACAATAGTCATTATAATAACGAATAATAAAATATTATTAAAAAATTATATATATGTTAATCTAAATTATTATTAAATATTTTTCGAAAATAAATTGAATAATAATACAATGTGTTGAGCTTGGAAGTGATTGAATAAATGGATTATTTATATAAAAAATCATTATATATTAGTGTAGTAAATAATTTAATATCTTTTATAATAAATAATTCAACTTTTTAAATAAATTCAATCGTTATCAATAATATGCAAAATCATGTATAAAAATTATTGTAATAAATGATAATTTTTAAATATTTGATTTGAAATTACCACCGTATAATTGAGACTGGAAAAATTATAAATAATTTGTAAGGATTTATGAAGTTCATCAACTTGTATTTTATTTAATAAGCAATTTAGAGAATAGGTTTGAGAAAAAAATAAATAATAAATAAATATCTTTTAAATAGAAAAAAAATTATAATTATATATCCCATGTTATGTGTTTGTTTCATAAATTTTCAAATATTTCTTTATACATCATGTTTCTAGTTGTATTGGTTATATTTTCATGTTTCTAGTTACAATAGTTATATTTCATACATTCAAGATAAATTTTTATATACCTTTATATATTAAAACCAATCTATACAAGAAAACAATATTTATTAGGACATATCTACTAACTTATTTCATAATACTTAATTATATCATATATATTAACATATCACCCAATTTAGTACCTTAAATATGCAAATCTTGACTACAAAAATATATTCATAGTATTCAACATGGTTTTTGCATTATCTACTATGCCTTCTTATTTTATGATATTACAACAAACCTACAAAATATCATAAAACATAAATCACTACACTATAACTTTTAACGACAACAATTCATATTAAGTTAAATTTATCGAACCATGCTCATATATATCTATACGAGCAGGCTAAGATGATAAGTTACAAAAATTTAAAATTCTAAAAAATGTCACTATTTATCAATCTCTTGAAAAAATTCATAAAATTTAACACATGAAACCATTGCGAACCAATCCCTACACACTGAAAAATTGTTGTTAAACACTTCCTTCAGCATTGGCATTGTGTATGGAAGAGTAAACAATAAACGAGTGAGTTAGAAAGTAAATGGACAAAAGGTATTCAAAATAGAAATTGTTAATTTAAAGAAAATTAAATAAGAAAGAGAGTAAAAAATAATTTTAAAATTGCTTTACAAATTAAATTTATTTTATTATTATTTGAGAGAGCGTGAATGTAAAGACCTAAACAATGGTATTCTAGTATTGATATTTAAAATAATTATACCCGATTATTTTAATATTAAAAAGTTAAATTATAAATAGAACTTTTATAAAGATTTTGATTATTTAGAAATATTTAGTCTTCTTATAGATAATTTTTTAGAACTTTCTCACCTCTCTTGAGATTTCTCAATCTTAAGTTCATTTGTTTCTTGTTTGAAGATCGAAGATTCTTTGAGTGATTCTTGTGGTGAGTACTCCGCTTCTATCAAATTAATTTATTTGTTTGAGTAGGTTGAGTTTTTGTTATTTTTTTTTTCTCTTGGTTAGTTATTTTTCCTTGTGTATGTGAGCGGTCATAGCTCGCATATAGCATCTAAACTATCTTTATGGGTCTCTAGTGATTAATGACATTTAAATCATTTTTCTAGTTAATATTGAAGTGAATATGTATCAAACGATATAAACAACTCAAAACTCAAATGTTATCATAAAACATATTTGAAATATCAAATAAATTTAACAAAATTTGGTTAAAAAGACTAAATCATCGTATTTCTAGAAATAAAATACTAAATTAGATCAAACTTTCGAAAATAACTAATTCGAATTATCCAAATTTTTCTTGAACAATTATTATCTCCAAAAAGAAGTCATATAAATGTATTCTTTATGTTAGACTAGTTTTATTGGAAAAAATAAAGTTTATTAGTTTTTAATCAACATTTTTTTCTAAACTGATCCATCATCCTGTTTGGGAAAAAAACTGACCCATCAACTAAACTAAATATATGGACTAACATAGCAGACAACATTACCTGGGAAGATATATTATTTTTCGCACTTTCCTTTAAATATTTATGCGTTTAATTTAAATTTTTCTAAGAAACATCCACTTTGATTAAACATTGCATTAATGAATCTCTATCTAGTGACAGAAATTAAAAATGAGATAATTTGAATGAAACAATGTTGCAGGCGGGGCTCACTTTTTTGCTGTATTTTTAGGCTGCAGAGTGCAGACCTACTCACCTGCTACGTTATGGGGCCTCTCTTCCATTGCTGAATTGCATTGGACAGTACTCTTCAATGTACACTGCATGGTTCTGTCAACCCTTTACACAAAGTTTATGCGTGTTCCAGTTTTTCAAATATATAATATTATTTATTACTACAAATTTTAATAACTATAGTGATATATATTATATACCATCACTATTTTACTGGAAAAGCATTCGCATAAATTTCAGTAACAACAAACATGAAATATATATGCATCTATATTCTCTGAGTTAGTTCACATGTGAGGAAAGAAAATGGGGACCCTCCTCAGGGTTGCAGGTCTGAAGAGTAGCAGAGACATGATGGTGATGAAGTCTCAATATATATGTATCTATCTATGTATCTATCTATGCCACCATTTATGAGTTCCAAGTTCTAATCAAACAACAAAACCATCATGCTAGACACCCCATCTGATTTAAGTTTCAGTATCACTATTCTTGGTAGGATTCTGCATCATTTATCAAAACATACACGTTATTAGGTACCTTTGTTGTTTGGTAGACACGGGTTGTGGTGATGTGTGATTTCACCCAAAACTATGATGTTTCATCAATCACTGTACAAATCAACCTCCGGGGTAAAAATCTGAATGTTTAACCATGCAAAATGTCCCTAGTATAAAATTAATTTAAGAATAACATAATTTATGTTTGGACATTTTTATTATAGAAAAGTTAATGGTAAATTGAAATATAATTAAAACATAATTGATTTAAATTACATAGGCATGCAGTTCAAAGTAGTCAAAGCTATAGGTTCCATCCATTCTCCTTTGACATATCGAGAAATGTTGGCAAGTAAAACGGCAACAAAAAAAAAGAGAGTTGCTTGTACCATAAAAGATACCTATTTCCTGTTCCAACGAATAAAGTAGCATTAAACCTGAAACAGATTCGTGCGAAAATTGGGATTTGTACAGAAAACATCCTTTTCTGTAAGCATGAAACAAGTAAAAGAATATATTTGCATTGATTTCCACGTATGTTCTTATTTTCTGCATGCCATGTCTCCTAACTTTTCTAAAGCTTCTTATGTTTTATCAACTTTTCTAATCCACCCATTTTAACTTTAAATTTCCAAACTTTTCTTAATTATACACACTTCACTATTCAAATGGCTTGTTGTAGTCTTGTTGGTCAATGTTTTAATAGGCTTACAGTGTTTATAGTCAATCCAAAAGAACCACCAAATCATTACATGCAGCAGAGATTTCAAGGTCAGTTAACTTTTGATTCAATTTATTTTAAAGTGAGATAACTTGATTTGATTTACTTTTGGGTCAGTAAAGGGAAAAAACTATTGATGAACAAGGTTTGTTGACTACTAAGCTGTTATGTAGTTTAAAAAATATAAAAAAATGAAAAAATAGAAATAATATAAAGAAATCCAAAGTACTAATTAATGGTAACAGTTCAAGAATAAGAAAAAAGGTAAGTAATATACAAAGTGAATTATGTATACGCTATTTTTAGTTTATGAAAAAACTGTTTTTTTTTTTCAGAGGAGACTGAGTTGTTTAACTATTGAACATTTCTTATGAATAAAAAATAATTTGTTACTTACGACTCTGAACTTGCAATGGTGAAACAAAATAAAAGGTTGTGATAATCGTTGAAAATGCCTTCGCAGCGTTATATCCAAGTGATTATACTTCGTTTAATTGTTTGGGCTTGTTTCACATGTGCAAATTTACGAAGTAGATGGTTTGGGTTGAGGGATATTGCTTCCTACAATCCCTAAATACTAACTGCACCTTCACAATAACATAAATAACTTAAACATCTGTTACTATTACCACATCATCACTGATGTTATTACTGTATCATCAATGCTGCTGCAGAGGAAGGAAGAAGGAGAGTGTGAGAATGTTGCAAGAAAAGAAAAAAAGAAGAAGAGAAAATAAGGAAAGAAAACTCATTCCATAAAGATTTTTCCTAAATATATTTCATGTGTTCTAGAAAATATTTTTTCAAAACATATTTCATATAAAAATGTTTTGGAAAATTCATCCTGAAAATCATTATATAACTTTCGAAAAGTTCATTTTGGAAATCTTATTTGAAAATTTTATTTTAAAATACATTTCATAATTTCATACGTTCTGAAAATTCTATTCAAGCAATCAAATTCCGAAAAACTTCATTCCCAAAATTCTATTCCAGAAATTTCTTTACGAAGATTTCAGAAAACTTGTCTTAAAAACTTTCCAGAATATATAATCTGAAAGTCACTTTTCTGGAAGCAAAATGGTCATTTCAAGATATTTGAGGAAGTGCGTGAAGAAATTATAGGATGCAAGAAGTAAAAGCCTGGGTGGGTTATGAGACCATGGGCCAAACTATGCATTGTAGTGGACCATATGCGCGCAACCAGGTCCAAATTGCAATTGGTAAGGGTATAGGTATAGCCACCGCATATTCGTTACCGAAGGACGAATCTCACTAACTCCTTCAACCCCGCATTTATTATTCTAAAGGATATTCCTACATAAAAATTGGTACCTCAACTCAACAATGAATGAGTGGGAGGAAGAAAGAAAACAGAGTTTTATGGTATAAAATGTTGTTGAATAAATAACATAAACATAACATTGTTCCATTCAAACATGTATTTTCAGATCCTAACCCTTTAAAACCATCTGTGTGAAGCCACTGAATACAGATACATAAAATATCATCACTCTCATCCATGAATCGATCCAAGATGTTCATCTCCGATAGCAAGAGAGTAACAAGAAGACACATAGTTCAGAAACTCCACCAACCCTTTCTCTGCCTTCTGCATCAACCTCTCTCAACTAAATAAGGTAATCATTTTCTAACCCCACTACCCCTTTACCTTTTCCTGTACTTTACATTTTTATTCTTCTTTTGCAAACTTTTCCTATATCATATTCTATACCAGTTAGTTGAATAAAACACGAAGATAACAAAACCTTTGTGTCTCACTTTCTTCCCTGTATCCGTCATTCTGGTCTCACACCTGCAGGGTGGTTAATATAGAAATCCTTTACTTTTTCACACTCTCTCTCACTTGCTACAGAAAAAATACACTGTTATAGAACTGCAAGATCCTGAAATTGATTATTTTGCTGGCTTTCGCTCGCTCAACTTCAACTAAATCGAGGGTGTTCTGCTAAGTTTGCATATTTTTTATCAAGGGTTGCAAGAATTTGACACGCCAACCACTGCAAAATCTAGACACATGTTTGGGTTTTCCTCTTGGCATTGTAGTTTTTGTGAACTGGAAAAAGAGTCACACATTAATAAATTGAAGTCCCAACTAATCCATTCAAATCGTTTGTGTCTGTAGACACTGACATGTTTTGTCAATGATCTTGGATGCTATTTTATCCATGTTTGTTATAGATGGCTTATATGTTATACCAGGTATTCAGAATCTACAAACTCATCGCTACGTGGACGCTAATTTGATATGACTTAGAATTGGTTTTAAATAAAAAAAATAAAGAATAACTTAAATTCTCTAGTTTAAAGAAACATTAATTTTAAATCAGACTATTCAATTTATTCTGTATTTTTGGTTTACATCCAATTTTATAAACAACTGCCTTAGTTGTTTATAATGGATGTTTAGAGTTAATCAATGTTGTAAATTTACGACCACGCAAATGAATATAGATAGACACTTATACAACCACGTTAAAAATTAGCATAATTAAGTATTTATAAAGTGTTTGAATATGTGTAAGTTTAATTGATGTACACAATTAAGATAAATATTTCATAAATATTTATGTTAGGATGTAATATAATATATATATTTAAATATAATATATATATATATATATATATATATATATATATATATATATATATATATATATATATATATATTAGGAGAGATCTATCTTCTTGTAACCTTACTGAAAACTATTATTACTAAATGAAAAAAAAAAGAATGTCGTTTTTTGTATGGGGAGCCCACAACCCACAAAACTAAGTTCTACATGTTTGTTTTACTTCCAACTAGGGTGGTTGTATCGCCCTCATTCTCAACAACCAAGTTAGCAACAGGATACATAAATCTCCTTTGGACTTCTTTTTCTCATAGTGATTTTCCTTCATTGAATGATTGTTGCATTATTTCCTTTATTTTTTTTCACACTCGATCATAAGTTCGTATAAATAAAATCATTATTTTATACTTTTCCTGCTTGTGTTGAATTATTTATTTTCTGTTGGGAAGCACAGACTCTTTGTATTAGACATGATCAAAGTCGTGCAAAGAAAGTAGATTGATCTGATCTTGATCTTAAACATTATGCTAATTCAAAAACTTACAGAAATACTTAACTTTAATTCATGCACGCTATAATTTTTGTGATATATTTATTATAATAATAGAAAACAAGTGAGACTTCTTTTTCTCTAATTAAAGTATGGAATGGATCAATACCTTGTTTGTCAACTTTTTTGATCCTACCGATTTATCACATACGAATTTTATTTGGTGGTGTGCCCTTCCTCTGTTTGACAAATCACCTCTTAGAAGTTGAGGAGATGCTGATAGTGACAACTTCGCACCAATTTGCTCCAGTAAGACTAATCGGTGCTTTCGGTTTCAAGGGTCAAATCTAGAAAGGAATAATAATAATAAATAAAAAAAAAAACTATGCATCAAGAAAAATGATGATGCCAAGAAAAGAATAATATGAAGAGATTTTACCTTGGGTAAGCATTATATTGATAAATGTAATTTGTTGTTAACATCAACCATCTTGAAAGTAAACTCCACAGTGGCGAGGTGTTGATACCAATGAGATTGGGGTAACTGAAATGAATCAGGTGTTCTCATGGTTGTGGGACACGTATCATGCACACTGCTCCCACTTATACTTTACATGCACCCGGAAGATTCTGCTAATTGTCTATTATCAAGTGCTACAACCTTATTCAATATGGGTCGGCCCGGGCCCGTGTATTTTTGTCAAATTTACCAACGCGTAAGATGGTTTCTTCGCTCACTCCCATTTTCTTAAGAGTTAAGTTGTTTAAGTCATTTAAATTTTAATATATTTTAAATTGATAAGTAATAATAAATTAATTGTACACGGAAATCTAGTAAGATGGTCCCCACAGAAAGAGTCCTATGTGTCGCAAATCTGTGTGCTGCAATGAGGCGATATTTTGTTTGTTGAACCGCGTGTGTGACTTTGAGGCATCGGTGACGGAGTTGATGCCACGCGTCCAAACTCATGTCATTTAAATTAAGCTTCTCAACGGCTCGGGTCCCTTGGCCCTAGCGAAATGATACCCATATCGGGTTGGATCACGTTTTCAGACCCGAAATCGGCTAATGACATTTTGGGTCCTACAATCCAACGGCCGAGATGCATTGATCATGATCCGCCACTCTATTTAGAGAGATGGAAATGTTAGATAGCGAGGGTTACTTTTGATTTAGCACACACAAACTCACACACTCTCTGTTTGTGAAAAGGGGAGTTTCTTATTCCTTCTAGACGCTTCCATTGATCGGTGATTCTGTGATGGCGGAGCACCACGAGCACGAGGAGGCCAAGGGTGAATCCTTGTTGGACAAGATTTCCGGGAAGATCCACGACCACGATTCCTCGTCTTCTTCCGATTCCGACAACGAGAAAACCGGGCCCTCTGACTCCCTGAAGTCAAAGGTTTTCAGGCTTTTCGGACGGGAAAAGCCCATTCACCATGCTCTTGGTGGCGGAAAACGTATGCGATTGTCTTTTCTGTTTTTTCTTTTCTTCATTCTTAATTTTCATGTTTTGTCTTCCCAATTCTATGCTACGAGTCCATTTACTTTCTTTAGTTCTGAATCAAGAAACACTTCCTTGCTTTTGAGTCATATACTTTACTTGGGCTATAGTGGGTCTAGGGTTTATGAGGTTCTAGGAGATCTTGGTTGCTCTGATCGTTGTTCCTTTTTTTTAACGACTGCGATGGATAATACAAGATTGAGAGAGTTTAAGGTTTAGATCTGCTATCTCATGTTCCTCTTGTTGTTATCTTTTTTTCTTTTCTTTTCAAAATCTCCCCAATTGATATATGTACTTTGAAAGATCGAACATTCTAGCTGTGATCATTGATGGGTTTTCGTGCGATGTTGTTTAAATTTTACTTTTATTTTTTCCTGTATTTAATTTGCGTAGACAATCATTGAGGAGTCATCTTTACTATAGTATTGTTTCTTGATTTATCTCACATATTAGACATTAAGTTAATCTAAATTTAACTTTCATTCAATAATATTGGGTTTTCAGGGTTTTGTGTGTTTGTGTTTTTTTAACTAAATTATTTTGTTATGCAACAGCGGCTGATGTTTTTCTGTGGAGAAATAAGAAGGTATCAGCATCGACACTCGGAGTTGCTACAGCCATATGGATTCTGTTTGAATTGCTTGAATATCACCTCCTCACTTTGGTTTGCCACTTCGTAATACTTGCCCTCGCGGGTTTGTTCTTGTGGTCCAATTTATTCATTTTCGTCAACAAGTAGGGTTCTGATACTGTAGTAATTTTAGTTGGCTGTCTGAATTTCAGTCTGTTGTTCTGTAGTAAATTAAATTGCTTGTTTTTTATTTTCATTAGGAGGGCGCCAAAGCTCCCACAAGTGCACATTCCAGAGGAGCCTATTTTACAATTTGCCTCTGCTCTTAGAATTGAGATTAATCGGGCATTGTCAGTGTTAAGGGATATTGCATCTGGAAGGGACCTCAAGAAGTTCTTATCAGTATGTTGATTCCATTTTATGTTCTGTGCACTTGCAATCTATTGTCTTTATGGCCAATCAATATTAATAACCTGACAGTTTTCTAATATTGAGTTGGGGGACGACGATAATTTGTGTCATAAGATTCGATTTCCAACTCATCTGCTGTTGTTAAAAGTGGTCTGATTTTTTGCTTTCTATTATTTAGGTGATTGCTGGATTATGGGTTTTCTCTATTCTAGGAAGTTGGGCGAACTTCTTGACGTTGTTCTACATAGGTAATGTAGTGTTTCCTTTATCCTTTGATACGAATTGTGTTGGAAGTTCAAATATGAACTTGAATTCTATATATAGCGATGTGACGTGTTTCTATAATTTGATGAAACAGCTTTTGTTTTGCTTCATACTGTGCCTGTGCTGTATGAGAAATACGAAAATCAAGTGGACTCTTTTGGTGAGAAGGCATTTGGCGAGATTAAGAAGCAGTATGCAGTGTTCGATGCGAAAGTTTTGAGCAAGATACCCAAAGGACCTCTGAAAGATAAAAAGAAAGATTGAAGTGGTACTAAAGTCGGACAAATATGTTGTAGTGGGGTTTCATCAATGTTCTGTTAAATTTAGATTCAGCATCAGCCAAAACCCTATAATCATGTCATATTTTATTTTTTTAGGTACCTTTACTTACTAGACATTGTGGAGAAAAATTATCTTATGTATTTTTCTACTGGTTTACTTACAAGGACTCCTCAAGAAATCCCATATGCTTATGGATGACTTGTTATTGTGCTGTATTTACATCATGAATACATATACTCTCTGCATTTGAATGCTTTCGTTGAAGTGTTGGTTAAGTATGTTTTGACGGATTGACGGATAGCTACTTAATCCAGTGTCTTTCCTTGTTCATTACTTAAAATTATGTTTTCCAGTGTCATGCTGTTACCTGTTGTGATCTGATCGTAATTATTTGATTACTTACCTGTTCTGTTCAAATGTTTTCCATTTTGTAAACTGATTTCGAAAGTTAATTAGTCTTTGAATGTATTCTGTGTCCAAAGCCATTTTTATGTGCAGTTTTGCCACGTCGACTTCGGTGATAAAGAAAATTTTAATATACTGTGAGGTGGATATATAATGGACCGAAATTTCAATTTTTCAAGGATCACGTAACACATATTTGTCTTGGTTGATCTATCAAACAATAATGTTTTTATTTTTTATTTTAATAATATTTAATAAATTATTTATTATACTTATATTTAATATATATGATTTTAATTTAGATTTATAAGATAATATTTTTAGAGGTAAAATTTCGTCAGCAGTTTTCTTATCTTTAATTTAATTACATTATGCAATTATTTTGAGAGTGTTAAAAGAGGAATTTTTTTTTTAACTTGATGCAATTATTAAAATTTTGGTTTATACAATATTTTCAAAGAATACATAAGCCAACAATTGCAAATAAACTATTAATACAATATTTAATGCTATTAATGTAAAATTTATTTTTACAACACAGTTTTGTTATTTAATAAATTTCAAATTTAATTTACAGAACATATTTTAAATATATACCTATAGCTAATTAATGTTGTTAGTGTAAATGAAAATATAAACAAATAATTTTTGCTTATAAAATGGTATACTTTTGTTATTAATTAGGATTGATGTTGAAGTAGGAAAGTTTTGATCTCTATATAAAATAAATTAATATTTGATTTAATTTTATTAATTAATATTTATTTAGATGTATAGCTTTTTCCTCATATAACATAACTCTATGGTATTATTTAATAATTATTTAAAGAAAATTTATTATGCATGATACAGTTTTTTATTTAATTAAAGTTTTTGAAACAATGTATAAAGTGTATGTTGAAGCAAGGAATTTTAATCTCTCATATAGTAAAAAGTAATATTCCATTTAATATTTTAATTAATATTTAAGATTATGTATAGATGGAAGTTTTGTAAATATTTAACTTCATTATTAATAACTTCTATTTATTTTGTAAAAGTAGTTTTATAATTAAAGATGATTAAATTTAAAAAAAATCAAATTAAATAAAATAAATAAAGTTAAAAAAGTTACTTTAAAATTGATAGCTAAAAGTTATTTAAAAATAAAATTAGAAAACAAATATAGAAAAAAGGAAAATCTTTTATATATATATATATATATATATATATATTATATAGATATAGATATATTTTAAAAATAAAAAATACATTATTACATATATTATTATATATTACATTAGCCCTTAAAATTGTGTAGCTTTTAAATTTCATTTTTCATCCCGAAAATTAATATTAACATAAATCAGAAAAAGAATTGGTATCTATTAATTTGATAGATTTGAAAGGGAGTGTGAGAAAAGATGTGAATTTAACTAAAATAAACTAACGACTAACCAACGTTGATAGAAAAACAAAATCTGTTAATTAAAATAGTGATTTTAAATTTTTTGTTATTTTTAATGACTAATATCTTACCGTTATTATTCTCGGTAGGTAGAATGGCCAGTGCAAATTGATGAACTACAACGTGAAAATAATTATGCATACATCTTTGAAATATTTTGCTATTAATTTTTATAGTATAGAGATTATTAACCATTATTTTCTGTTTCATTTTCTTTCCTAAATAATATCTTTTTCTTTTAGAGTTTAAAATATCATTGTAGCTATATATATTTATTTCATTCAAAAAAATTATAGTATTGACTTGCTATTAATTCTATTTTTACATTTAATATAATACTGTTAATATTCATTTTTAGGGTTATTTTTACTAAGCTTTTAGTTTGAAAATTTTTAAGTGTAATTTGATTATAATATATATGATTTTAATGGTTGTCTGTCGAATTCCTTTCTATTCCCGTAAATCATGTTTCTAAAGTCTTGCCTTTTCAGAATAAAAATGCTTTCTTCACATAAATGTGAAATCTATTATATTGTTATATTGAGGTTGACAAAACAATAGGTACTCTACATGTGATTCATCAATAAGATTCAAAATCTGCCAAATCCCACACTGAATCACATCTCTTATTTCTATCTAGTTTACATTACATGTTAAAACATGAATACAACAAATATAATGCCAATAAATATCGCTACTTTTGCTTGTACCGATTGACAAAAACTGCTAAAACATTTTTTCATGAGGCAACGGAAGTTACCATTGTAAGTATCATATTCATAGCCTTTCTATAGCTTAGTTCCTAAGCAGAAGGAAATGAATGAAACCAGATATTCTCGGAAAGTATAAGGAGATGTCTGATAGGTATATCAGTGAAAGAAAATATTCCCTCACTTTTGCAGCGAAGTAAAAGTTCATAGGAAGTAAGATAACTGTTGCTGCTTCCTTGATCCCCCTTCTCCGTACAAATCATTCCACTGTTTCAACTCACTCATTCCAGCCCCTTCAGCTGCAAAGCTTGCAGCAACCTGTGGTTCAAGAACTTATAGATCAGATAAAACAGTATATATATATATATATATATACATATTGATATCACCAGATTAGTTTAACTAGTTTTGTCAACATCTGTCACAAAATATGGAAGTGAAAAACAAGTAATTTCTTAGGATTTCAAGTCATCCAACAAGAGTTCCAATAGAAAAATTCCTTATACAAATAATGGAATGTATGTGGGATCACATATTTGAATTGGTCATTGCTGAACAGGTATCAAACTCTCTCATGTTAACAAACTCCACAAACTAATACTTCTTTATTGGTTCGAGTTGTTTACCTGATTCTTGGCCTCTTTGAAATCCTGCATATTCAACGGCCTAAGGGCAATGACTATTTCTTGCTCAATTTCTTGTACACCTTCACTATCTTGGACATCTTCATTCTGTCTCTTGGTAGCTTTCTGCTTTTTATCCTGCCCCCAGAAAACCAAAAACCTCATTCAGCAGTTAACATGATGAACACATAAATGTAGGATTATATAATGTTTTAGAAATAATAAGTCAAGTTACCACTTACCAAACTCTTTAGTCTCTCTTGCTGAATTAGCTCTCTAACAGGTCTATAAGCAGCAGTTGTGCACAAGTTCTACATTGGATAGGTTGTGTCAGTGAGTAAGTAGGGTAGTTGAAAGCACAAAAACCAAGATAACACTTATAGCGCGGAAGTTATGTCCAATATGAACAATAATATCAAAGAATAGTAAAAACCTTAAGATCACTTCCAGTATATCCTTCTGTCATAGTTGCAAGTTCCTTAAGATCAAGTTCGTTGTCCACCTTCTCTTTCGCTAAAAGAGTCTTCAAAATCTTTTCCCTGTTTTCCACAGACGGTAGTCCTACCATGATTCTGCAAATAATAAAAAAATATTACTCAGGTTGTCATAAACATATATCAGAGATAGCATGAATTCAATCATTGGCTAGCTATCATATTGCACCTCTCATCTGCTTTCTCTCACCCTTAAACATAAGGCATATGAAGTACTAATACTATAAACTCAGGAACTATTATAGGTACCTTCTTTCAAATCGCCTAATGATAGCTTCATCGAGATCAAATGGCCTATTGGTTGCAGCAAGAACAAGGATTCTCTCCCCTGGCTTTGTCAAAAGACCATCCCAATGGCTCATAAATTCATTCTTTATTTTCCTCATGGCTTCATGCTCCCCAACTCTGGTACGTTGCCCGAGCATGCTATCAACCTCATCCACGAATATAATAGTTGGGGAGACCTTGGCAGCAAGTGTGAATAGAGCGCGAACATTCTTCTCATCTTCACCAAACCATTTAGAAGTGATGGTAGACATGGAAACATTGATGAAACTTGCACCAGCCTCCTTTGCAATGGCCTTTGCCAGCATGGTCTTCCCAGTGCCAGGAGGCCCAAACAGCAATATTCCTCTACAAGGCTTTAGAAGGCCTCCGGTGAAAAGGTCTGGCCTTCGAAGAGGAAGCATCACTAGTTCTTGAAGGGATTCTTTGGTCTCATCCAAGGCACCAATGTCAGAGAATGTTACACCAATCTCATTTGCTGGTATTACCTCAGGCCTTATTCGCTTCTCAAACTCATTATCAGGAGGAACTTCCTGAAAGTGAATCATGCAGTGCAAATCAATGACATGAAATTTGCAGAATATATAGTAAGTGTTTGTCAGCAGAATAGAATGGGGTGTTTCTAAATCCTAAGATACCACTCTTGGTAACATAGTTACAGAAGAATTCTTTATAGAGGCATACAGGGGCTTTGGGTGCAGGAACTGATTTTTCACTATCCTCCTTTCCCACCGAAGTTGATGTTTCTGCTTCAGCCTTTTTTACAGGAGCAGCATTTTCAGACTTCGGTTCTGATTTCATATCAGTTCCTTCCTCTCTTTGCTTCTTTATGTTCATGAAGAAAGAAAAATAAGAGAGCATTTTTAAGTATATCAGTACATGGTAGGTAGTGTTCTCAAGTCAACGTAAAGAAATGTCAAGCAGTGCAAACCTCTGATTTTACAGCTTGATCTTCTAATTTTAGTGTATCTCCTCTGCTGGATTTCCCCTTGTGGAATATACTCAATGCATGGGACAAGCTGTTTCACATACGATAAAGTTATTCACCAAATTTTGACAGTTCAAGCAATTAATGTCTTGAATCTCACCTATTGGAAGAAATAACGAGCTTGCCATTTCTGTATTCAGGGTCTTTGTTTTTCATCAAATGACACGAAATTGCTGACACAATGATCTCTTCTATATAGTTACTGAGAACCATTGTGTCTTCTACACATATGGAATCTAGGTCATCACAATCGAGATCGTTTGCTGCAAGGACTTCCATGATATGAATTTTGTTATCCTTAACTTGTATCATCTTCATATCCTCTTCCAATTGAGACTTCCAGCTGACAAGATGTGACTCATCTTCTGGGGGCCTGATTTCTATGGTGTATGGGAAGAGTGAATCAAGTTTTTCATTCACCTCTTCATACTCATTTCCACAATCTATAACTCGTGAACCAAGAATCAAAATGGATCCAGATAGTTTTTTCAACATTTTCTGGAACAGGTAATATATCCTTTGCCATTTGTATAACAGCTTATCAACATCACGCAAATATAGCACAATGGGATAAGTTTTTGACACGAAAACCAGAACCTGAAAGTGAATTTCCACTTTTGAATTGTCGAGGAATATGATCTAAAAGCCACGTTCAATTATGATAATGCTCCTTTGGTGAAATATCCATAAAATCAAAAGTAGTATTACCTTGTAAAGAGACTGTATAAGAAGTTTTTCGTCGAAAGACCAGCTGGTTGTGCGCTTCAGAGAAGCTGAAGGAAGAGGGAGACGAGATACAAGAAATCTTGAGACAGGAAGCAATGGAAAAAGGAATAGGAATATAATTTTACTGTAAACTGTGCTAGTTCAAACTAAAATCTTCAGAATTTAAAACAGAATTTTCAGTAGATCGTGACAAGTAAAAGAATAAATGAACTTTGAAGTTACCTGAATTTGTAGCATTGGTTTGGGAAGCAAGGCCACTTATGTTTGAAGAGGAAGAAGCATTCCTACGGAGTGGTGGAGGATTATAAGATGCTTCGGCTCCCCTGCAAAGCAAAAGCCAAATACTCAGCAATAATATAAAAAAAAAACTGGCTGGAAAAGTTGTATTTGTTCATCTACTTACATTGATTGCAGGTCCATTACACTGCTAGGCCTGTGCATTTTTCCTGCAACTGAACGCACCTGATCAGTGATTTGGCTTTTATCTTTCCTTTTAATTATATAGTCAACCATGGACTAGTGTTTCAATGAAGAGAATGAAGCATAAAACCGATAAAGCTATCTGCACAACCATACCTATACCCTATCTAATATTCTGCAGCATCTTTCAAATAATCGAAGTACCATTATTATCACTTTCCTCCACATACGAAGTAAAACTTATTCTTGAAACCATAAGACTGAAAAACCTTGTATTAGAGATTGACAAATCTTTTTGTTGATTATGAATATAGTTCTTGCAAGAGTCAGAAGTTGTAAGCCAATTTGTACCTTTAGGTTCTTGCCTTTGTGAAAAGATTGAAAATGACCCAAATAGATCAGATAGCCGCTCCAAAGTAGACTCTGAAGTGGATCTTTTGAAAGACTGCAACGGGAAACAAAGGAAAAGAATACAAGCAACCAAACTTTAGGTTAAGAAAAGAAAACATGTTTATCCATGATGGTTAACAGCAGTATTCTAGACAGGAATAAAAAACATAAAAAATCAGGAATTGCTTACAGATTCTTTGTTGGAAGAACCATATTTACTCTGAATCTGCTCAAACAGCAAGCCAGCCATTATTTACATGCTATCAGAAGAACGCAGAAACAAGTTATATGGATCAAAACTTCTCACACACACTCACCTTCAACGAAAAGTCGGTTAAATCTAACAGCAGTAACTTGGCCTCAAAATAATGAGCTAAAGCCTTGGCAAGCATCTGTTGGTAAAGCTCTTTAAGACATGAAAAGGGGAATACAGTTAGCTCGACAGTACCAATAAAAAACATCATAGAATATCAAATCCCTTATTCCAAGTAAGTGATTATTAACCTGCTGGCCCTGAGAGCAGAATAGTTCTGCTTGCAGGAGCAAGATTCCGTGTATATTTAGAAACCTCAGCATGCTTTAAATGGACATAAGCCACACTTGTCAGCAAAACCCTTGTCTGCTCACTGTTATCACGAATAAAATGTGAAGGGTTATACCCGAACAGATTTTGGAATAAATAATACGAAGTGATCGCTTTAGATAATCATCAAGATCAAGAGCAACAAGAAGGGTATCGAAAGGATCAGTATCTAACAAACAGTTTGCCAGTAATAAATTCATCAGATGAAATTTCTTAACGAATTATAGATTATGCCACAGACAAGATTATGCAAAGTTGATTGATACCATCCCCGTGTGTTATTTGCATATTAATATATTCACAGATTTATTCAAATAGAAAGGTACCACTCAGATCAAATATATATGCATGCTCAAACAAACATCTTAGTTCTTATCCATTACTACATAAAACTATGCTGATCTTCCATATTCAGAGGAAAAGAAGCAAGCAAAGTTGCATACTTGCGTGAATGGTTAAGCATAAAATAAGACGATATTAGAAATTAAAAGAGAAGGGAAATTAAGCAGTTTGCGTTATGCCTGAGGTAATAAGGGAATTTCTCAAAAGTGACGTTGCTTTCTCTTCCATCAACAACTTGTCTGAGCATTTCCTGCTCCATCTTCTCAGCAGTGATGGCGTTTGAGGAAGAAGTGTTGGCTCCCCATTTTCCAACGCCTTGTCCAGAAGCCAATCCAATCCCCACTCCAACACCCACCCCAACACCCAAAGCCGATAGCAGAATGTTTTTCTGTTCCATCACTTCAACTTCTACGGCACAAAAACAAAAACACAAACTTTCACAATGAATGAGTTTCTGATATTGGTGTGAGTTCTGGGGTGCAACTAAGTAGGTCTAGTGGGTGCAATAACTGATATTTATGCAGTGAATGTTGAGAAAGTTATGGTTAATGGTAAAGGGTGGAAGTGGAAGTGAATGTTTATGATGCAGGCATGGGTTGGAAGAGTTGAGGTTTTAAAGAAGAAGATTGGTGAGTCATGTGTGCACTGTGTTACGTGTCCGAGTTTTGGCGGTTTCTTTGTCGGTTTGACAGTTTTGTTTATTATTTCTGCTTTGGATATACTTCCTCTTTCCTTTCTTCTCGATCAAGTTCTTTTAAAATCTTTAACATCTATCTTCTATCTTCAATTTCATACATATTCAAAATCATGTATGCTATTTTTTATGACTGCTATATCATAGTTTGTTAAAATGAAACAAAATAATGTACACCTAAATTCTCCAATAAGATTATTATCATTATCGGTGGAACACATGCCGGTTCATATTTCCTTTTTCTTTTATAGTAAACACAATATTTTCATTACCAACTTCTTTTATCCTATTTTCTATAAATAATCATTTTACCCACTCTCATTATTTAAGCATTTTCGATAACGTTTGAGTCACAATTATTTGTTGAAAATAATCTAACAAATTTTAGAATCATTGAATGGTTGAGTGTTTTCCAATACTTGAGCATCCATATACATCACCATTCGTTCAAGACATGTGTATAATGTATGTCTTCACTATACTTAAACATTGCAATCTTTTTCAAATAACTGTTATAGAACTTAATATTTTTTACTATGTTAATACGCATTATCTTGTTTTCTTATCTTTTTTCTGATTGTACTTTTTGAAAATTTATAAATAAATTTGATGACCCACTATACTGTTTTCAAATCATTACTTTTTTACACAACTTTAATTTAAAAAATTCTAGTACTCTCTACTAACATATGTTTTAAATGTCCATTGTAAAAACTTGTTGTAACGTATTATAGATGTAAATACCTTGAACATTTGCTATTTGTAGGTTTTGAATCTCTCTTTTTTAGCAAGTATTTTGTTTCGAATCTTTTGAGAATTACGTGATTAGATGTTATATTCAAATAATACTAAAAACAGAAAGTTGCGTTCTGATAATAAACACAAAAAATAAAATTATTGATTGAAAACGTAAATGCAGGTGAATGTGGTCGTCACTTATTCAGTTGAACTGAATGGCTGCATCTAGAAAGAATCAGAGTCATAAACTACATTATAATAATCCTTCTAGTTTTTGTATGCAGTAGATTGATAGTACATACTATATTTCTTTTTTATAAATTAATATTAGTTTACATGAAAATTAAAACTAATTACACTAAACTTCTAAAACTTAATTTTTATAGAAAAAAATTTTATTTTTAAAAAATTATTTATTTAATTAAGAACTGGTACACTTATTTATATAAAAAAATTAGCTTCTTCAAAATGCTAAATAAAACCTAAAGCTTCTTATGGAAAAGACTAGAGGTAGTATACATAAACTATTGTTTGCGATTTGATCATACACAAGTAATGAAGTAATTTTTTAATAAAAATTATCATCTATAATATTAATATCACTTAATGAAGGGAATAAAAAAAGTACATATCTATCAATTGGTCAAGTGGGAGGAAAATGCATTGTAAGTTGTGGCAAAATGCTCCACTATATATATATATATATATCAAAGTGATCAGGCAATTTGATTGGTGCATGCTTTCTGTGAAGATAGATACATTGGCTCTGCACTGTGCCAGATATGGAAACTAGCACCACCACTGTTTCCTAACAAGTAATAAGGTGAAAGAAAAATAAATAAAGAAAAGAGAAGAAATCAATGAAAAATGAAGATTAAATGGTACATTATTTTAATAAAAATGTATTTTATTGTATAAATAAGTTTAAAATATTTATAAAATAAACATATCTTTTAGGAAGTTGGTTAAGAAATTTTAAGATGGAAGGTTGTTCTTGTATGGCTAAGATCGCACTGATGTTTGTCTTCCTCTCCGCTATTCATTTGAAGTTGATCGATCGTTCCCTCCGTCGGTCAACGCGTTCGGTCACATAAAATATAACAATTCAAAAGTCTTAAATGTCTCACATGCCATATTCATAAGTTCTTGGATGAATTTTTACCTTAATAACGATATAATGACACTCCAATAACCTTGTTTATCATGTTAATCCCATAATTAATTCCATATATATTTTCCTTTATAACTGGTATACCCGAGAGACCTGAAAGGTTCCCTAGACATTAGACTGGTGTTAAATAACCAACTATGGAGTCAGTTCATCTGTAGTGTACTTTTCATTATCATAAGATTAATTCTAAAGGATGAGCTTCTTCAGAATATAAAATAGAACCGTCATTGAGCGTCATGTGAGCCAAAATTAATGTTCACAGAAAAGGGAAAGGGGTTACTCAATAGATTGTTTTAATTATACCTGTCAAATATCATCACAGATATGGACAAAAGTGGGGCTCTGTTTTTTTACAATGTACAACTGTAAGAGTACATTAACTGATGTTACTCCTAGCACATGCACTTGGTCAGCGTTTACTTGTGAAGATGCTGATCCAAAGCATAAGCCCGCATCCTAGTGCTTGCAATTCTACCTACACAATCACAACTTGGAAGAAGCTATTTCATCAAATCTAAGAAGACAAAACCATTCCAAAGACTATGCAACAGCATTGGTGGCAGTAAATTCCTTGACCGTGTATATATCACACCCATCACCATGCCAAGAAATATAAGGGGCAGCATCCTCTGTATGTTGAAGTGTGCAAGCGCAAAGACAATTGAACTTACCAGTATTGCACACCACACTGGCATGTATTTGGTGAGGGATGGGAGTAGAAAGCCACGGAAAACTATCTCTTCCCATACAGGAGCACACACTGATACAACAGTTGCATACAATAGCATTGCCACCGGATCCCTTGCCCTTATTGATTGTTCAACACTAGAAAGGGTGACAGGTGTAGAGGGTAAAAGGGGTAGTAGGTCCAGGTTGAACTGTGACAGCCGATTCACAAGTGGAAACATGAGACATCCCATGATCACATCTAATTGCCAATTGCCTTTCAGGCTAAACCTGAACCAGTCCGGTGGAAGAGGCCGAAATCGAGAAAGACAGCGAAGAAGAATTGCAACTCCGGCAAGTCCTTCAGTTACATCGGTAACCAGGCTGAATAGTGCTTGCCCTCTAAATGTTAAAGACTCCTTGCTAAAGCCAGTTATATGGGCTGCAAAAGGAATCATCCAAGATCCTATAAACCAAAATGCTGTCGTCCAAAGAAGCATAACCTGCATCATATGATGTTGCGTGTCACAAGCTCATGTTGACCGTTTATTGCTTACAATTTTAATTAATCTCAATTGGGTCAAGAACCATTTTATCTCCATTCCACTCTCATCACATGTATCAATAAGTTTTTAACTGGGGAATTGATATATGAAAGAGAAATTTATGTTCAAAGTTTCAGAAACACTTACTTGTAATATAGTCATTGCAGTCCATGGCACAACCCATGGATAACCAATTACCTTGAATACTTCATTTGCAGCCTGAAAATAAAACAAGTATTTTGGTAAACCGATTGACATGAGATAACACTTAAAATATAACATTTTATTTCATTAAAAATGTTGTACAATACTCTGTTGTCCATTGCGATGATGCATGTTTGATATTTCCACATGCAAATACCATCTAAAGCTTCGTATATTTTAACTGACAAACAAGTATGACGCAGATGAACTAAAATCAAGAATCATTAAGTTTACAGAGCAAATCATTCTAATATTCTAGTTCAGTTTCAAATTTAGTGCTAACCAATGTTATAAATAGGGGATTCGACAAAAGGCCAAAAAATTAACGACAGAAACATGCAATTGTGGCCTATGGTGCCGCATACTAGACCTCTCCCTTCACAGATAGGCTATCTGCCATACCATTCTGCCATGGCTAACAACAATGGTACCAGCTGAATTATTTCATCAATTTACTAGACCATAATCATTTAGAGGTATTTATTTTACAGCTTCAATCGTGAAGGTAATCTACGACTTTTCATGTTTATCTTCTCTCAGTTTTGTTTCATTGAAGTTTTCTTACAGGTTTAGTAATACTAGAGTCTATTGGATTTGGGTTTACTCCTTTTCATTTCATAAAAGTTTGAGGTCAGTGTTGACAGATGTAATGCTTTCTTACAATAGACTGATCATGAGAAGCAAAAAAAAAAAAAAAAAAAAAAAAAAGAAAAAAAAAACTACAATCTTGGTTATGAGAGGCAAACACTTTAATTCCTGGGTATCTGTTATGCTCATCTTCAGCCCTATCAGATATTGTGATAGATTACCACAACAAAATCCTACTTCATTCTTCCATCAATTTGCCCTAAAATCAAAAATCAAAATCCAGGTAATGCAGGTACCGCACACAGCACTCAAACAATCACTATTCTGACCCTAAAACACCCATATTCCCTGCAAATCACTCTCATCTCCATTCCATATACACCAATTAATTTATAATCTACCATGAATCAAACCGAAAACCTTATTCCAACCTATTAAGTCTAAAATCCTACATTTATCCTACATAAAAGGAACAAAAATAAATAAATAAACTAAGCCTATACAATCAACCAACCACACTCTCTTCTCATCCATAAATTCCAATGGATATAAAAGTAAATATTCTATTCTCTTGATATATTGTATGTCAGCACGCTGTACAACACTACAAACCAAACATTTGGCATGACAAAGAAAATCACACTTTTTTTCTCAGTAAATTGCATAAATAAAGGCAGATATTCACCTCATAGCCACGTCACATAATTCCATACCCCGTCACTTTCACAGAGTGACTAAATGGTACTTAATTGACAAAGTCTGTTCACAGAATTCCAACAAAACAGATGCCTGATGACAAGTATTTCTTTTAATACACAGGAAGAACTAAACTATCGACCAAGCTTATTTCGGGCTTTCAGAATCCTAATGTTAGATTGAGGGTCAAAGGGTGATTGGCATCAAGAAAGAAATGCATTAGGTATCACGAAATTACTAAAGCAATGCATTTTATAGATTATCAACTTATTGTCACTATTGAATATAATTAGCTTCCTTAAGTTAGACATTTGCTGCTAATATATTATTTGCCTTTTGTATCATTTTAGTAATAACCCCTGTAATCATGGGATATGAATATATTTGTTCATGTATATAAATGTACACTTGCATTACAATGTTCACCTGTGACGGGCACCGCGGCCATGTAACGTGTTACAGGTGTATTAAAAATTTCTATGGACTGATTGTTACAGGTTTATGCTAAAATCGGGCATGGTGGAGCAACTGACAGACCAAAAGACTTGCCTTGTTGCTAAAGGGTACACTAAAATTTTCAGTCAAGATTACATGGATAAGGTCCCTGGTTTCTAAGATTTTTGTTTCTCTTTTCTTTCCACAACAGCCACTCACCATTGACCATTGACCATTTCATCAACTCGATATCAAGATAGTATCCTTACAAAGTGATATTGGATAGTTTGTATGTAAGTAGCAAACATCTTCACTAAATTTCTCTGGGTGGCCCTGGGCATAGTTTGTATGTGACAACTAAAAAGATGGAAGCATATATTTATAAGTTCTAGCTTCAGGAATAATGTCGAATATTTTTAATTAAATGTCCATTAGCTTGCCAAATTTAGACACTTACTATATATAGATTATTTTCCTCTTTTCAATCTAGTTGTCATCCTTGGAATCAAGTGATATGATTGTAGTTGTTCATGTACATAAATATACATCTACAGAGAGTTGTCTCTCAAGCAATTAAGCTCTAAAGAGTTTGAATATTATTTTTCAAGTACCACCTACCCAATGCAGTGAGAGCAACCCTCATATTCATATATGTTAAGCTTAGCAAATGCAAACTAGAATCTATAAGTAGGGATGCAGAATAGAACATTAAGTAATTCCTCATAACTGCAGATCATACCAAATAATTACTTAGCTCTATTGATTTTAAAACACATATGAATGCTACTTCTATCGCAACATCCCAAATTTTACTTATCGTTAATTAGTGTGAGTGAATTTTACTTGACATGCCATAACCATGAAACTTGACGGTAGGGATCAGCTGCAGATTTCAATTTCGTTCACTAGCACACATGTTCATCGATATGACTACCAAACTTTAAATTACTACACAAGCAATCGACGTAGAAAATGGAAAAACATTTGTCATAAGAGTAAACAATAAGCATGTGACCTTCTGAAGGGATGATTTCCAGTCTCTCTTGGTGACAGCACTGGAGTCACTGAATTCAGATTGCACCAGTTCCTCATGAAAATAGTGCTCTATAACTTCAGGTTGGGGTGTTTCTGGAGAAAGATGATCGTGCCTAAAGCACTGAATACTCAATCTCTGCAAGGAAAGGACCAAAAAATGAAAACAGCAAAGCAGAACTAGCTCAGACAATTGGTCTGACTATATATGTGTGTGTGTGTGTGTGCATGCACCGAAAGAAAACTCATCAGCCCCCACAAAAACAACGAATCATAGAGGATTCAGATTCCCAGGTTCATAGGGACAAAGGTAAGAAATTTTCCAAACCCCTTTTTTTTCTCTTCGCAGCTCTAAAAAAATATAATAAATAATTCCAACAGCAAATAACAGAAACATACATAAAAGAGAAAATAAAAAACACAAGTTTCAAGAAGTATCACATAATGCTTACATTTTTTGGAGACTTGGCATGGGATTCCAAGATCCGATGAAAAGGACGTAGTGCGACGGGTCGAGGAAAACCCTTAATCGGAAGAAAGGAGCGACTAAAGGCAGAATAAGAAGAGGTACTCAACATTTATAAACCCTAAGGGCTAATAACCCAAACACCACCCTCCTAATTAGTCCCTTACATCAACAAAAAAGCTTTAATATTTGGGGATTGGTTGTTTATGGTTAGGAGAAGAAGGTAGCTAGGAGAATGTGAATTCAAACTTCTCTTCCCATTTCTAGTTTGTTCCATCCAAGGAGAAGAAAAGACAGCGACCAAGGTTAAGCTTGTTTCCTGGCCAGAGTCATTGAAATGGTATATCCCGTTCTACCTGTGGTGTTCAATTCTGACCCCAAATTTATGAGGGTTTTGAAAAAAAGAAGGAACTTTCTCACCAGATTTGATGTAGCATCTAGCAACTATAGCCAATGGGAAATTGGGAATATTAATGCTCACAAATACTATTGAATCTCGTACAAATACAAAAAAAAAAAAAAAATCATGCTTCTGGGTGGGTGGGTATTTAGTATTTACCAACCAAACTAATTATAAAAATCATTATCCTATTAGAAAAAATAATATAAAGATTTGTTTCGATTGATTTTTGCATATAAATAATATGGAGGGTAATCCAACTCATCAGAGAGAGGTTGAAACACTACATGGTGATATGTTTGAAATGAAATATTTGTTAAATATACATCAAATTGATTTATTTAACTGTTTCATTGAAATTTTTAAAATATCATGGACTTGGAAAGTTGAATTACTTGCATTTAAATTTAATCTTTTTTTAAATTTTTTTTGGAGAAATCAATTTAAATTATTTTATTAATTTATTTATTTGAATAGGAACACTAGATTTATACTGCATGCATTCTTTTTAAATGTCTTTAAAAACTGAATTGTTAACATTAAAATTTTATAAAAAAAATATTACTAATTTTTAAATATTCAAAATTCAAAAATATTTACTATTTCAAAAAATATAATTATGTAAAAATACCAAAGCAATAACATAAAAAATTCATTTTTTTTCAGAATTTAAAATTCTATTAAAAAAATATTTTTTTTCATTTTTAAAATTGTTTTTTTCCTGAATTTCTTATCTAAACGATATATAATACCACAAAGCATACTAAATTTCCTAAAAAATAAATTATTCACTTAAAATTATTCGTTCAAACACAAGATTAATAAAAGGGTTAAATATGTTTTTGGTCCCTCAAGTTTCAGTGAAATTTGAAATTAGTCCCTCTTTAAAAAATTTTGACTAATTTAGTTCTTCATCTCTAAAAATGCATGAATTTAATCTTTTAACCAAATTTTATTAAGTTAATCTGACATTTCAAGTGCATTTTGTGGTAGTATTTAAATTGTTTACACCGTTTGACACATTTTCGCTTTAATTTTAACTCAAATATTATCATAAAATACATTTAAAATGTCAAATAAACTTAACAAAATTTTATAACAAAAACTAAATCCACGTAAAGATAAAAGACTAAATTGATATAAAATTTTGAAGAAAGACTAATTTCAAAATTCAATAAAACTTTAAACGTGAGGGATAAAACCATATTTAACCTTAATAAAATTTATAACTCAACTTCTTACAAGAAATTTATAATTAATTATAAGACAATCTTTTAAACCTTTCGTACATATGTCGTGTATGAAAAGATTTGTAGAAATAATATTATTTAGAACACAACACACAATTCATCCTGAATAATTTTTTCTGTATTTTCTATAAATATTATAACTAGAAACTAAATAAATTGTGAAGTTTGAAGTTAAACACGAAGCTTAGACTCCGTTTTCGTCCAATAATTTTGGTCAATATAAATATGTATTGCATATTTAGAGGTTCAGTTTTCTAAAATAAACAAATTTAGTTACATGTCAATATTTTCTTAATTTTTTAATAAATTTTAACAGGGTTGTAATAGAAAAAATGCTAACATTTTTTTGTAATTAAAATTAGAGGACTAAATGTGCTATTAAAAAATATTTTAGACCAAAACTACATTTTTAAACTATAGAGATCAAAGTAGATTTAAGTGTAAAATAAAAATCACATTACAAAATTATAAATAAACACAAATAAAAGAAATTAGAAATGTTCTGTTTTTGTTGTTTTACATGTTTATTTGACTTATGAACCGTAGTGATTCATATAAGAAAAAAGGAAAAATTCACTAATTTTGAACTACCAAAAATCATATGTTCGTCTAACTCAATTTGTTTGTACAGCAGGTTAGTAGTTTTATGGGGATTTATTCCTGTAGCTCCAAGATTTCTTCGTACCTACTAATTTTGAACTACTAGAAAACATAATGGGATTAGTAGTTTCTTTATTCCTTCTTGTAGCTTCAAGATTTCTTCTTAGCCACTAATTTTGGACAAATAGAATCGTAGGCTTGTCTAGTTCAGTTAGTAGAGCACAGGGCTTTTAATCTTGTGGTCGTTGGTTCGAGTCCCATGGTGGTTGTTTTATTTTTATCATTTTACAAGTTTTGTTTGCCTTTTAGGTCGTAGTGGACCGTACTTAACATGTGTCATTAACTACCAAACCCTAAAAACAAAAGCCCGTCTAGCTTAGTTGGTAGAGCGCAAGGCTCTTAACCTTGTGATCGTGGGTTTGAGCCCCACGGTGGACGATTTGTTTTTATCCTTTTACAAGTTTTGTTTCATAGGTCATAGTGGACCATAGTTAAAAAAAAAGAAGAGAAAACCCACTAATTTTGGTAGGAATAAGAAATATGACAAAGGTAAAAGATTTACAACATGGGTTCTAGGTCGTACTGGACAGTAGTTAACATGTGTCATCAGTTACCAAATTCTAAAAAGAAAGGCCTATCTAGCTCAGTTGGTAGAGCGCAAGGCTCTTAACCTTGTGGTCGTGGGTTTGAGCCCCACGGTGGGCGATTTGTTTTTATCCTTTTACAGGTTTTGTTTGCTTTATAGATGAATGGACTAAGAAATATGATAGTGGTAACTCGTTGTGGTCGTGGGTCGGGTTTGTGTTTTATCGTTTTACATATTTTGTTTGCCTTCTAGGTCGTAATGGACCGTAGTTAAGAACAAAAAAAAAAGAGAAAGTCCACTATTTTTTGGAGGAATGGGCTAAGAAATATGACAGTGGTAAAAGATTTACCACATGACTTCTAGGTCATATTGGACCTTAGTTAACATTTGTCATTAGTTACCAGAGCCTAAAAACAAAGGTTCGTTGTGGTCGTGGGTCAGGTTTGTGTTTTATCGTTTTACATATTTTGTTTGTCTTCTAGGTCGTAATGGACCGTAGTTAAGAACAAAAAAAAAAGAGAAAGTCCACTGTTTTTTGGAGGAATGGGCTAAGAAATATGACAGTGGTAAAAGATTTACCACATGACTTCTAGGTCATATTGGACCTTAGTTAACATTTGTCATTAATTATCATACCCTAAAAACAAAGGTTCGTCTAGCTCAGTTGGTAGAGCACAAGACTCTTAACCTTAATTTTAGGCCCGTCTAGCTCAGTTGGTAGAGTGCAAGGCTCTTAACCTTGTGGTCGTGGGTCGAGTTTGTTTTTATTGTTTTACAGATTTTGTTTGCCTTATAGGTCGTAGTGGACCATAGTTAAGAAAAAACAAAGAGAAAACTCACTAATTTTAGGAGGAATGGACTAGAAGATATGACGGGAGTAAAAGATATCATCACATGATTTCTAGGTCGTACTAGGTCGTAGTTAAAAAGAAAATATATAAAGCCCACTAATTTTAGGAGGAATGGGTTATACCAAACCCTAAGATGTCTCTTTAGTTACCAAACCTTAAAAATAAAGACTTGTCTAGCTTAGTTGGTAAAGTATAATACTTTTAACCTTGTGGTTGTGGGTTCAAGTCCCACGGTGGATGTTTTGTTTTTATCATTTTTAAAACACTCCTAATATCACAATAAATGTCATAAAAAAATTGTCCAAGAATAAAAATTTCATCATTGTAATCTTCACCAATTGCAATTAATAAAATTTAATTCTTTGAGTAATTTTGTTTCGAAGAACTCTTTAAAATCAATAATGCTTAAATCAAATTTAAATTATATTATTATTTTAATAAACCATATAATTACTTACAAAAGTAAGTAATTTCTATTTCATATTTTTTTACCTAAACAAAATATAAACTTTTTAACCATTTTATACTCATACACAACATTTTAATTTTTCAATCTCTTTGTTAAAAAATAAAAATAAAAGCCAACTAATTTATATTGTTTTGTGACCATACATACCCGTGAGTATCACAAAATACATGCAATTAAAAGAAAAATAAGAAGGGAGATCACAATTTATATAGAATCGTGTACAGTGAACAGAACTTTCAATGTTAAAAATTGAACTAAAGTGTGAAGTGGACACAACTTTCATTGAGTTAAAAACGCGTATTGTGGAGAGAACTGATATTGTAGTTTTACGTGCTTACAAGACACGACTTCAAATCTAGAAAAAAATTACAATTCATATTCAATGACCACCACTATAGTAAAGAGAGTCGTACCTTGGAACACGAATTTTGATTTCTGGACGTGTCGTCAGCCTAGTGCATGACTTATTTGTTGCCTATTTTGAAATTACAGGCAAAGAACACTACTTACTCCAACATTTGTAATAAACTCAAAAGTTGTTAATTTACCCATAAAAGTACACCATATAGCTAAAAAAACCGACCCGAGTATTATTGAGTGAAATCCATTGAAGTGAAATCCGCCAACGTAGCATAATGTAGCCAGTCGTGGAAGCCTAAGAGGCATTCTTTTCTGGCTTGCATAGATTACATCCCCAGTCAAAACACAGTCACAACTTATGTTACACATGGTAATTCATTCCAACCTTGATCAGAGAAATGGGAGGAATGTTTAGTCCTACAACAGGTGCTCGACCATTTTTCCGGAGAAAAGAGTAGAGGTCGATAGCAAACTTCTTTGCAAATGGTGAGTTCCACTTGGCCTTCACGTGAGAATGACCAATTACATACGCTGCTCCAGTGCGTTTGGCTTCTATCAGTTCCATGAGTTCTTCCTTGACCCGTGGGTCATTATATATTACATTTTGCAACTCAAATCGAATTCGTTGTCTAGTGATGAGTTCAGGAGATTCCCGCTCATACATGGCCTGCAGCCTCTTCAATATTGGAGATTTACTGCTAGTAACGGTCAAAGCTCCTTCCTGAAAAGCAGAAGATTCCGACATCAGCAATCGTGTCCCAAACTTCCCTGATGTTCTCACCACCGCCATCCGTCCATCCGCTGAACCTTCTGCATTTCCAGAGTAACCTTCTGCTTCCAATTGAATGAATTCAGCTATGTTCATCACCAGTTCATTTTCAAAATCATTTTCGTGATTGCACACATCTTTATAACCATTTCGGACAATGCATCGATACAATCGGTAAGATTTCGGACCAATTCGACCAATGAGGTAACGTTCCTCACGTGGCACACAAGCCACAGGTACAGTCTTAACACAAACAAAAACAACCACTTGGTAGAAAGCTGGCAGATTTGTCAAGAAATGAGTAAAACTGGCAGGGATTCCAGTAGCCAATCCAGTGTAGATAAGGCCCATTCCAGGAACTCTAACTATCCCAAGACTTGGACCTAATGCAAGGATGGTCCTTGTTGAAACTTTGTTATGCATGTCAAATAAATACTTTTTCCTGGAACCATAATGCCACGCATACATTACAACCATGAATACTGCAGAAAGCACGAGTGGAATCCAGCCACCTTTAAGGATTTTCAGGCTATATGATGACAGGAAGAGAATCTCTATCGAACCAAAGCATAAAGCAAACGCCAGAGCAATTATAAGACTTTGATTCCATACAAGGATGATGGCTAGTGATGTCAAAAATGTGGTCACAAACACAATAATCAGATGTGCAATCCCTGCAAACAAAAGGATGATGTTACTAAGAATCGTGATCTGAAAAAAAAAGTGAATATAAAATGACCCAGAACATGAGTGTATTTTCACAAATAATCGTTGAACCATCTATAACACATAATCATGCAAAATAAGATTAATTTTGTTTCACTGTTAGCGTAACTTCTACCCTAGCATTCAATATTGTGCTGCAAGATCATAAAAAAAGCTTAAACTCTTGGGAAGCTAATATCATAGTCAACTCTTCTAATAATGTTGTACTACGCGATTGATGAACAATTTAGAGATTTCTAATGCAGACAGTGGATCAGAATTATGTTAATTTTCTCTTCCAGTAAAGGTTACTATTTTTGAAATAGATGGCATTATAAATTGAGAATGTAAAGCTTTATAGAGCCAATGAATCACAACTTAATCATATTTGCATATCAAATAATATTAAAATAAATAGTAACTTTGATGAAGACAGCTTAGGACAGAAAATTAGAATACATTATACTAAATTTGTGTGTAATAGGGGAATTAGGGGGAAACATTTGTTCTGATTTCTAGTAATTTATACAGAGAATTCATCTCTGTAGTAGTCTACGATTTTGGACCAACAAACTTCATTGTATTTTGTGATCCAACATCAATATTCTCCAATCAACCAATTGGTGCTCTGTCAACTTACCATAAGCATGTCCTATTCTGTTTATGTCTCCTAAACCAACTGTCACAGCCAAACTTATTATCATAAGAATCCAGTTTATCTCCGGTATATATGTCTGACCAGGGATCCACCTTCTGGAATGCACTGCCTTTACTCGAGGGAAACATTCAAATGCATGGCATTGTTGGACTGTTGAGAATGCTGAAGCAATGACAGCCTGACTTGAAACTACTGCCGCCAAAGCAGACACCAAAAATACTGGCCAAAATAGAACATCTACAAAAATGACAAAAACATTCTGAAATATATTACGGATACTAGAAAGCAAGTATTGCAGTCTTATAAAAAACATGACAAGACGCCAAAGCAGACACCAAAAATATTGGCCAAAATAGAACATCTACAAAAATGACAAAAACATTCTGAAATATATTACGGATACTAGAAAGCAAGTATTGCAGTCTTATAAAAAACATATGACAAGACAAGTACCAGCTCAATTATTTCGCTTCATTAACCGTTAAAGTAAGTATCTTGCGTACAAGATACAAATACTAAAAGTAAATGGTGATTTTATTCCACTAAAAGCATATATACACGGCACACTAACGTGAAAAGTTGAGATAATTATACGCATGGACCGTCGTCTAAGTGGTTCTTTTATAGGAAAATGCTAAAAGAAGTACTAAACCACAAGGAACAATAAACCCACTGGCTAGGGTTTATCTCCAAAATTATCAAATAGTGTTAAGCTAAACTCATTGACAATGGCTTTGATACATTGAATAATAGTAGTAGGAAATGGAACTGATCTACCAATTTGCTCACCAACTTCTGCCCTAAATTAAAAGTAGTACAGTGCATGTACAAGAACTCAGGTTTTTCTGATCAACATAAGATTAAATACATTCTAGTTAGAGGTTGTGATTCAGTTAGAAAAAGATAGTGTCACAAAATGGTCTAATTTATAGAACATTGAAACAATAACCTTAAGCAAGATGTGATACATATCACTTTTTCAAATTAGGAAATCATAATAAATTAATAATAATTCATAGAAATAAAACATGTAAATGAAACCAACTTACATAAGAAAAAGTTAAAGTTCATTAAAAACATGCTATGAAGAAAAAATACACAGTAAAACATCCACCCTAAATAGAATTCACACAAAATATTTCATTGTTAGAATAATAATCTCAAAGGTTAAAGTTATCTCTCAAAATTGTCCCACCTAAATTGGTCAGGGAGAGCCACAACTTGTATCTAATACTTGCAACTTGTCAGTGTTGGCATAAGTTCATAATAGACATTTTGAGACAAGAAGCAAAAAGATAATACAATTCCACGTTCTTCTAGAATTCTACAAGGCCCATCAGAGATATTTTATTCATAGTATTTACATTAACTGACCTGGAATAGAAGCATAAAAGCTTATATGCACTGCAGATAAATTCTTGGAAAGAAAAGCAGCCTGCCCCATGTATTGAAGAACTAAACATGGGTAAATGACACAACAAAATGCAATCTGCACAGTAATGGGGAGCAATAACAATTATAAAAATTACAACAATCATTTTCAAAAATAAAATCAATCTAAAAGTTATAACTCTGTTTAAAATGAGGAATCACTATTACGACCTCAATATATTATGCAAAGGGTTAGGCAAGGAAGTAATGAGAGGGGTAAAGTGTATTATAGAAAGAAATTTAAAAATAAAAATAGTTAAGAAGTTAGTTGTTATGGGGGATGAGGCTTTCTGAGAAAGTCTATATAGTCTTATATGTGAAAGGAAGAATTTTCTTTTCTAAGTTGATGCTTGTGTTTGGAGTTGATAATTGTTGAATAATACAGGGCCACAGATGAAAGTAAGTTCTATGGTTTGGGTTTAGCATAAACTTAAATGAATTAGCCATTGAAGTCTTAATGGTAGTTAATGAATTAGCCATTGTAGGTAGTAAATGAGTTAGTCTTTGTGAGTAGTTAATGTACTAGCTGTTGTGTGGGTAGTTAGTGTACTAACTGTTTTGAATACAATGATCAGAAATAGGAGTCTATAACTTGTATTGTGAATTCTATGAATGAACAACGACAACACAAGAGTTGAATAAAGTTTTTTCATAAGATTGAGAGTTTGTTGTCTACACTATGTAATACATTACTAAACAGGTAAATCAACTCAAAGTTTGAATTTCGCATGTTCCACTTTAGCCAAAAAGTTCTAGATAACAAATCAAAGAATCAGTTTCTAAATGTTATTGACATACAGGTTAAGAAACCTTTTTGATATGTAAATATAAATAAGAGAAGGAGGTTAGTTAGTTAGTTAGTAAGCTATTGTTAGTTCATAGTTGTTTGGTATGTCTAAAAGTGACGTAGGTTGTTGTATTCTGGACAGTTGAATCTAGATTGAAATGACAATCAAGTGCAGTGCACAGTTTCTTTGACCTCTCTGTTTCTCTCCTCTTCTCTCAACCCTATCTATTTTGTTCTTCCACCTTTCCCGTCTTTTTTCCCCTGTCTTTCTGTTTCTTTCTCTTCCCAACCTAAATTCTACATCACCTATATTCCATCACTTGTTATGCATTATAAACAAAGGTTTGTCTTTTCAATACTAATATATGAGTATAATACAAATTAGTATGTTGTGGTATCTTTCAATCTGCTGTTCAGTTCTTTAGTAGCATAATACCATAAACTATTTCACTTAATAGGCACATCAAAAGTCTAAAGTTTATTACAACTTAGTACACATACTATTACTAACAATTCTTGGGTATTATCTATTAGGAGGGTCATTCGTGAACACAACATTGGAAGTTAACAGTGAAATCAAAGCCAACTTAATACTTATTGGCCTCACATACCCTTAAAGGTGTTTGTCTGTAGTAACCAAGGTCTCCAAACATAGCTTCAGTTCCTGGAGATGACAAGAAAAACATAATGAATTTGGAAAGCATAAGGCTTAAGCAGAACTTGAATTTAAAAGAGATGCAGACCTGTAACGCACAGAAATACTCCTCCAAGATTAACCCAACCACCTTTTCCTGTAAGCCTAAAGAACTTGTAAATATAGAGCGGAGAAAGAGCCCCATATACTCGTGGGTTCCACTTGATGATATTGTAAATGCCAATCATGAAAATAGTAAGTAACCATAGAATGATTATGGGAGGAAATGCAAAAGCAACCTTGTAGGAGCCACGGTGTTGCATAACGAAGAGTCCAATCACTAGAACACAGGAAATTCGAGACAGCACACCTATGAAAGAGTATATACGTAAGTTTTGTTAGAAAAAATACAAAATGCAACATTGTAGGAACCATATGTTGCATAACAAGAAGTCCAATCAGTAGAGCACAGGAAATACGAGACCACGCCTATGAAATGATATATACATATGTTCTGATAGAAAAAATGCATATTTTTCAAGGAAGTAATATAGGACCAGTAGCGTCTAACAAACGTCAAGTGAGAATTGTTCTCAATTGTCATCATGAGAACAAATCTTTATTATACAAGATACAATCATACACCAATTATCATTATTAAAACTAAATAAAACCAATCTTGAGCCTCCAAATATGATTATGTAATCAAGATGTGCTGTTCCCAAGTAATTTTGCTTATGCTGAAGAACAATGAAAAGCAAACTCAATTCAACCTTTCATAAAGAAGCTCATAAATGCACAACGTAATCAAGAGACTGTTACTTCTTTTTCTTTTTTTTTTTTAATTAACGCATGCACCATATAATAAGCTTGGGATAAAATAAGGGGAGTTATCTATGTCAAGGTCCTAAATATCACTTTATTTTTAAGTAACAATGACAGTTTCTGAAGTACGTTCCATGATTTAATATTCCACTCTATGTTACCTTTTTTTCTATATAGTCTGTATGTATTAATTTATTAGTATGTTGATTTAATTCATTTAGACTTTTTGTGTGTACAATGATGCTAACAAGGTTTGAACGTAAGAGCTTGAGCAAACTAGCCAAACCTAGCGGGTTATTCATGTAGATCATTTAAGCTCTGAGTATTAGACACTGTTTGGAGGAAGATTAGCATCGTTCCCACTTACTTTTGTTTGTAATCTTTGCTTCAATTTCCAGGCCTTTAATGGATGAAAGAACTGCAGGATAGAATTCGTATTAGCAATATAGCTGATGCAATCGTAAAACATCAAATCAGATAAGTTGTACCACCAGACACAATAACATATTTGTAATGAGAAAAATGTAAAGTTACCAGAAATGGCAGGCATGAGTGCACCAACACAAATTACCATGCAAGCACCCAGTAAAAAGAAAATAAGCAAAGCCTTCTTTGTGCTCTTGTGTTTCTCAATGAATCTTTTCAAAGGAGATGGTGGTATACTTCTATTTGAGGAACCAAGTTTGAGATATGTAGAAAGCTCCTCATCAGAAGCTTGATGATTAGGAAGCAAACAAAATTTTGCATTTCTGCAAAGCTGTGAATACAAAGCAACAATTCCCCCTGTACGTGTTGCATGTACTAGCATTAGCACAATAATTATAGTAATGAGTAAAAAAAGGACCTTAGTTTGACAGAAAAATAAAGCAAAGCAGTCCTTACCTTCGCCATTATCATCTACACTTAAAAGAATAACTGCATACTTCAACAAAGAAACAATTGAAAGAGTCCAAAATATTAAAGAAAATGCGCCAAATATTGCATCTTCATTCTGGACTTGTTTTAGTCTTTCAGAAAAAATACTTTGATATACATAAAGTGGGGATAGGCTCAAGTCACCAAACAAAAAGCCAAAACTTTGGTATGCCAAAAACAAAAGTGTGCTACATTGAAATTTCCGCTCTACCTGTTAGTTGAGAAAAAAAAACAAAAATATTATGAACATATATAAGGACTTCAAGTTTTTTAATAAAACAACATTTAGGTTCGAAGGGAAAGCAATGAACAAAATAATAGATTATATAGATATTTAATGCTTTTTTCCTATTTCCTTTTCTTCCGCGCAGGCATACATACAACTATGATAAGTTTGCTCATTTTCCACCAAATAATAAAAGAAAAAAGAAAAGCAGAAGAACACGAATATTAAATAAAACGCTTCTACCAATATAGCATTCGATACACTAAAGCAAATTGTGTTCAAGAAGAATTCCATTTTCATTTCCCAAGCTTCTACCAACGTAGCATACATTCACCATACTCTCCACACAACAACTCGCATCTCTTTCTCGTTTTCTGACGAAAAATATATTTGCCTGTGATTGCTACTATGCCTAGTAAATTTCCAAACTATACAGCCAAACCATATTCCGTTTTCAGGCCAGTTATCCACGTTTAGATTGACGACGGAGTTTCAAACAACAAATCTCATTTTCACTTTGCACATTGTCTCTATACGGAAAAATTCGACACAAACAGTGCTTATTCAATACGCCTTCATTCATTAGAATTCCATCTATTCTCCGAAAATCGAATCTGATAAAAACGGAAAACAGGCGAAGAAAGTTCCAGAAGCATAGGAAAACGTTTGTAATATATTTTGTGGTTAAGTCAGTGTCTGAATTGAGGAAAAAAAGAGAGGAGAAAATGTACCACGGTTGATGATGCACCTTGTTCTCTACTCGCATCTGAGCTCATAGCGAAGAAGAAAACAGAACAAGAGTTTCGTTGCGCTCGCTTTTGGAAAGGAAAAATACACTCCAACTGTATTGGAACCGCGGCGAAATTGCCTCCAATGTAGACCGTGTTTGATTATTTTATTAGTATTTACGCAGGAAACTTAGTTTTTCCTTTTGCAAGATGTCGTGGTAAGAGTGTCCTGTAATATCTCAACCTACCGATCCTCGGTCTGAGTTACAATTTAGGCACATATAACCAAATTACATAAAAAAAAAAAACTAAATTGATATGAACTATTATATTATTTGTAATATAATCTAAACTTTTACCTTTAATTCAAAGTCATTAATGGCGATGCAAGTTAACTTGGAAGCAATTCTTAATATATAATCCTTGTCTTATTTATAATCTTCTTTTTTTTTTCAGAAAATTATTTGTATTTTAATTGAATGATGTATTGATTTTTTTTTTTCTAAAACGCTCTTAATTAAAGATTTAAAATAAATCACAAAAGTTTATCTCTCTGATTTGAAAATATAAAGAATCATAAATATCAAATCTATCCCAACTACTTCATTTTATAATATACAAGAATAATTTTGAAAAAAAATTAAAATTAGATAAATTTATTATTTTTAACTAATTCAGTGTAAAAGTTAGCTAAAAAATCTTACAAATAGAGAGCTCATATTTAAGGAGTTGTCTTTAGGAAATTAATTACACCTTTTTTTCGCAAAATTAGTTCTACACTTCTACAAATACCACAAATATAATCTTTTACACGTATTCATTTAATTTTACAGTATACAACCTTACTGAAAACCAATTATAATCATATTTAGATTATTTAAGTTTACTTGAACAATATTATTCACAAAAATAAAATTCAGTCAATAAATAGCCTAATTCGAGAAATGCATATCCACATTCTCACACTGCATGCAGGCCATGATTCACATATTGAAGAATCAATCAACTTAATTATAAATTATACCTGATTCGGCCCTTGGGACATATCCACATTCTCAGATTACTTTATTCATAAGACGAATATGTCTCCGTAGGATCTATCTCTGGTATACAAAGTTAGCACTCAACGTAAACCAAAAGAAACTAAGTCTCACATTCTTAACCTCACTAGAGAAAAAAGTTGGATCTGTTTTTTCTTGGATTTGTACAAAATAGAAAACACATTCATGTCTGCTCGCGCAGTAGGGAAAAAAACTGGTGCAACTAGACCCACAAATATCATGTAAGTGCCCAATCAAATAGCAGGCCGCAATACTAAAACGAGTAAAGACTCTGATCTCAACAAAGTAATGCAGAACTTATTTGCGACGTCTTTGGGTTATGTGGGTTATGTCTGGGTTGCCTTTCCTCATCATGGCTACAAACTCATCATAGTTAATTCTTCCATCCTGCAAGAAATTTGAGAGTTAATATTGCAAAGGATAATTAAACAACACTGCATAAACTAATAAAATTTGGCACTAAGACAACCGTCAATGTTGTTGCCCTGTAAGATAATACCGCTTTTCTAGATAACAAAAGACACGAAAATTTCTAGACCTGTTCTATAAGGAAAGAAGAAAGCAGTATTACCCAACAATATAATTACAGCATTTTCCAGAATGACATTATTGTTGCATGTGATTGTGATTGTGATTGATTATGCTAAAACAATATATGGACATAAAGGGAGCAAAAAAGAGTAAAAAGAAAGTAACTACATTGTCTGTATCAACTTCAGCAATGATCTCCTTTATTGTTTTCTCATCACCCATGTTATACTTCTTGAGGGCAGATTCCAATTCTTCCATTGTGATGTAACTAAACAGAAGCAACAAGAAGAAAACCAACACAAAAATCAACATTTAAGGTGATAATGTTGCTGCTATAGAATAAATTATGAATGAAAAATAAATTAGATTACCCGCTCTTATCATCGTCAAAATATTCAAAGGCTTTATATAGATGATCCTCTCTTTCCATTCTATTCATGTGCATGGTAGCAGTTATAAATTCAATGTAATCAATGGTTCCATTTCCATCTACATCAGCCTGAGAACCAAATAATTACGATCATGTAAAAACATTAGTAAAATCAAGGGAAGTGTCAGACTAGTGATTACAATATCATGCAACCATGAACATATTATCCATCTTGACATCTCCAGTCTCAGATATTATTACACACAGCACATAGATGCATCAAGCACCAAGTTCTTTATAAGTGCAAAACAGGATTACATGCTTATGATTATCTACAGGACAGGAGACAATATTGCAAAGAAAGAGCTAACCGTATATATGGTATGTGCATGGGTTCGGAAAGATACTTAGCTACGGGGAGAATATCTCCATGACTTTAGCATAAGTGCATCACAAATGCAAACCTAGATTTTCGATACAGATATAAACAAAACAGGATGAGCTTGCACAGAATGAGTTTAACAGTATTTCACACACACACAAAATAACTTAGCTGTGGGATTTGCCAGCTCATGTTATAATAGCAATTTCAAACAACATGCTGGGTGACAAGATTTTGGGTAGTGTCTGAACCTGTATTTCAGGTCACATTTAGAGCCAGGATGAGATATCGTGTAAACTTCAAACATTCTCAATAGGTAATCAACAAATGAGTGCAAATCTTTTGGAAGAACCAATAGGAAAAGTTACAACCGAAAAAGAAGAGGACAGTGATCTTACCGCTTCCATCAATTGCCTTACTTCGGACTCAGAAAGCTTACTACCCAGTTTTGGGAGACCAGCTTTCAACTCCTCAAATGTGATTGTTCCACTGTTATCTGTATCCATGGATTTGAACATTTCCTTCAAGCCGATAATTTCTTCTTCAGAAAGATTTTCAGCAATAACCTGCAATAAAATAGTTTATAAATTAATAAAATTCATTTCATGAGCCATTTAATCCGAATAGTGGATACTGAGGGTGTGTGTGAAACCAAGTCCTAAAAGTGTGTGTGAAACGAATTCCACCAAGACGGATCTACATTATTGCTAAACTAAATAATATACTGCTTCCACAGAATTAGAATGGTTACATTACATTGGCATATGAGGAGACGGATTCACTAGCAGCGAAAGTATTAGTATAACTGAAAGAAACAAAAGCATCTATCCTTTGACCAAGTCAGCTATGAAGACCTTCTCTACATATTTATTTGTTTATATTATGGATTTTCCATTAACGTATACTATCTTAATCCAAAAGGATTTCAATATAGTGGAGTTTGCAGATATTTTACAAAAAACTTGATAATGACGTTCATGATGAGAACAAAAAAAATGATGATAACCGATGATTTACCTTCAGGGCTACTTTTTTTAGTTTGTTCATTGCTCGGAATTGTTTCATTCTGGATAAAACAGCAATATCAAGAGGCTTATCAGATGCATCTCCATCCACTCTCATCCAGGGATGATCTGCACCATATATAACATATTATATTATGATCTAAGATGCACGGATACTATATGTATATCAGATACAACGGTTATATGTTTAATTTGAAAATAAAAGGTTACAATGTGTGATATGTACATATTGAAAAATATACAAAATTTCTTAAAAATATGATAAATGTATGATTGTTATTGTATGAATCCAAATTAAAATAACATATTAAATATTGTCAAAACCATAAATTATAAATTATTATCATCATAATAGTATTAGTACATTATAAATTAGATATTTCATTGATAAATGTCAATAAAATATCTTAAAGTATCATATAAAGATCCGTGTCGTGTATGGATATGTGACACAAATTAAAATATTGGTGTATGATAGGTTATGATGGATTGAATCAAATAAGTAAACAGCCGAGAGAGTTTTAGTTTGAATGTGACTATGATGCGTTAGTGCTTGAGAAAAAGAGGCAATCGCACTTTCAAGCAAAATATAATCAGAATAAACTCCCACTAGTAACTCTATCGTTATATCAAACAGGTGTAACGAGGGGGAAGTTATAAAGTGGTTTGGACCACCACTTGTTCTATGGTCCCTATCAATCTTTAAGCGTCATGTACTTAAGTTATTAAATTTAAAATAAAATAATTAAATAAGTAATTACATGTCACAAAGATTGATCAGGCAAGGACAAGTATTGGTTTATACCTACCAAATAATTTATCCTAATGAGGGACAAAACAAGAGCACAATATACATTAGGCAAGAAGAAAATGCAAATCCAGGAATTATTAGAGAGAATCAGTGAGTCCTAATCTACATTTCTATTCTTCATAACTTTTCTTAGGAGGGGGTCGAAGTGTTTTGGATGTGACAATTATTTCTCATTGTCTTTCTTTTTATTTAACGAATCACACTATTCCAATAGTACAGTGTCCTTAACAATATCACAGATCTGTATATCGAATAACAACAGTTTTGGATATCCGTATGTCCTACTCTCGCCAGCTATCTCGGTCTCACTGAATCACGGCATAATCCATCCTACAGGTTCAGAGCCTCACTATGAGGGTAAACAATGACTCTCTTCTTCTGTGTCAGCGAGATTAAAACAAAATATAAAGTACATTTGGCACAAAAACTAAAAAGTTATGATCATGAGTAGAGTTTAACTTACTCAGTACTTCAACTGCTGAAAGTCGTTCTTTGGGGTCAGCTCGTAGCATCTTTTTTACCAGATCTTTGGCACTGGTTGATATGGAAGGCCAAGGATCCGATGCGAAATCAATATGTCCACGAAGAATAGCATCAAAGATACCCTGTTCATTTTCTTCACATGAAAGATTAAAAACAAAGTGAAAACCATTGGAAGGGTTCGAAACTGAGTACACTAGGGTACGAGAAAAGAAAACTTCCACAGTAAAGTGCCAACATAATCCTTTCGGAGCTCAAGAAAACAATCATAGGTTCTTCTGAGGGGTCACAGATTACGACAATAACTTTAACATGAAACTTTAAGACAATGGGGGTGTTGTTCTTCTTCCTTATATGTTGATTCATTTCTACCTAATGTAGGATTTAAACTTACATTTGAATTACTAAATATCTGGTTTTTATTCGACATGGTCTTCAGTCAGCAAAAGAAGTTCATAGCTTACCCACATTCAAAAATAAAAGCGAGGGAGAAAAAGGAAGGAGTTCTACCTGCCCAGAAAGGTGGAACACCAGAGAGCAGAATGTAGAGTATAACCCCAGCACTCCAAATATCAGCCTCAGGCCCATAACTTCTTTTCAACACCTCAGGAGCAACATAGTAAGCACTCCCAACAAGGTCTCTAAACACATCTCCTGTTCACAAAACACAACACTCCAAGTCAACCATTGCAACAACGCCTACACTGTAATAAATTTCACAATAAACACTTGCAAGAGATAAAAAGAAAGACTAACTTTTTCATAATAACTTATTGGAGGAAAAAACACCAAATTTAAATAAATAAGTTTCTTAAATATCAAAGCGTGGAAGTAAACTTTTGAAAAAGTTAAATGCGAACGCTTATGTGAATAGATTAATTTTAATTCATGAAAAGTTCTGTTTTTTTTTTTTTTGCTATAAAGTTTAGTGGAACAGCTTGTAGAAATAAAGTCAAACTAAAATGAATTCAGCTTCAATCATAAATTATGATTGTCTTATTCATTACCTAATCTATGAGTTTTCTTTGTTTAGCATTTTCAAAAAACTTATTCTAATGGGTAAATAAATTAATTTTAAATTGAGAAAAAACTTAATTCAATAATTAAAACATGTTATCTTCTTCACATCCTCCTCCCACTAATTATCCAAACACGACCTAACACAAGCAGAATCAATGAGCAGTGACCAGCAGATTGCAGTAACTAACTAACCCGGCTTGAAGAAGACGGAGAGACCAAAATCCGTGGCCTTGAGAGGGGAATCATCGTCCTTGTTGAGCAGCAAGAAATTCTCGGGCTTCAAGTCCCTGTGCATCACGCCCATGGAGTGGCAATTGTGCACCACCGTCACGATCTGGCGGCAGGAGTTGGCGGCGGCGCGCTCGGAGTAGTGGCCCTTGGTGATAATCCGGTCGAAGAGCTCGCCGCCAGCGCAGAGCTCCATGATGAGATTGACGGAGTGGCGGTCCTCGTAGGCGCCCTTGAGCTCCACGATGTTGCGGTGGCCGGTGAGGTGGTGCATGATCTGGACCTCGCGCCGGATGTCGTCGATGTCGTCACGGTTCACGAGCTTGCGCGTTGCGATCGACTTGCACGCGAATTGCTCCTTCGTGGCCTTGTGGGTCACCAGGTACGTCACGCCGAACTGCCCGCGGCCCAGCTCGCGCCCGAAGGTGTAAATTGACCGGACGTCCTCCATGGGCCGGCCCAGCACCCGGCCCAGCGAGGACGACGCTTGAGGTTTCGGGGGTGGTGGTGAAGGGTTCGCGTTCGGAGGTAGGACGGTGATGCCGTTGCGCCGGGGAAGGTCGTCGGAGTACGTGGTGGTGGTGGTGGCGGCACCGCCGCCGTGGCTGCTGCTGCAGTTACCCATGGTCTAGGGTCAACGAAGGGAACTATGGTGGTCAGAAGAAGACCAAATGTGTCGGGGTTTAAAACTAGGTGGCCGGCACAAGGACTAAGATGGACTTTGCTGCCTGGTTGTTAATTAGTGTGCTAATTACTATTAATTAATAAACATCTTGTGTTAATTAATACTTTAAAGAAAAAAAACACACACAAACTAGTAAAAATTAGGTTTTGTGACATACTTCCTCTAGAGTAGTAAGAATATTATTCATAACTATTCTTATTCCGCTTTAAAATATGGATCAAAGAAAGTTATTTTGGTAGGTTGTATTGCAGGATGTAATAAATAACTATAACTATAATGTCAGTTATAATCTTATAAACATAAATTTTAAAGACCAGTAAAACAAATCCACTGATAATTTTATGTTACTTTTTATTTTTGTTTTCCTTATTCGGAATGAATGTTTTTATATAAACTTTAAAATAGTTTTATTATATTTTAAATTAATATTTGTTAATATGTAAATTATTATTAGTTTGTTCTAATATAATATAGTCAACATAATATTTTTCAAAAATAATAAAATTTACTTAAGCCGGAAATAAAATATAATTTGTTTCGATAATTCAATTGTTCTATATTGTCCTATATCTTTTAGAAGTTAAAGTTAAACGAGTACTTCTGGACGTCTTTTAAAAAATAACAAAATCATGACACACTCTAAATCGAATAATAATTCAAAAATAAGATGATTGATCTTAATTTTTGTAGGACTTGTTCTCAAAACAACTTAAATGTAAGATTTTAGTGATTTGGTTTGATTTGGTTTAGTTCATTTTTGTAGTGTTATTATTTTGTTTGTTCAATTTAGTTTCTTAAATAGTTAGTGATGTTAAAACTTTTTTTATACATGTCACGTGTTATTTTGTTCTGAAAATTTTTTTATTTTTTTTAACTGTTTTAATCTCAAAAGAAAAAAACATAAATTGTGTTACATTATGATTGTGTCATGGATTAATTGGTGAAATTTCTACTTCTTTTAATTTTCAAAAGAAATAATTAAAAAAAATTGTCATGAGTCAGGTCATGGTCCACGTGTCAGTGTATCATTAGTGATTTTGAATTTAGTCAATCTATTTAAAATTTTGATTCAGTTTAGTTCTTCTGTCTCTTAAAATGATTTAATCTGAGATCAAATTAATAATTAAGTTTAATTACAACTTATATATTCATGTTAAAATAATTTTTTATCATTTATACACTAAATCACTCCCTAAATACTTATTTTATTTTATTTTATTTTTACATTTTTTTCCTTGTAATTTTTTACACTTGTAAAAAAAATATAATTTGTATATTTAGGTGGAGAGATTTGATGTATAAATTCTAAAAAGTTTTTTTACATATATATATATATATATATATATATAAGTTATAATTAAGCTTAATTATTGATTTGGTCACCTTTGAGAAAGAATCATTTTAAAAGAGAACTAAATTGAATCAAAGATGTAAATAGAAGAACTAGATTAAAAAAAATCTTTATTATGCTAACACATGGCACGCCATGGATTGACCTATGACGGTTTATATTTTTTATACAAAATAATAAAATTTTATTAATTGACACATATTAAGATCATGACATGATATGTGACAGTTAATTTTTCAAAATATTTTTTTTAATTAAAAAAAATTTACAAAATGACAAATGACATGTAAAGGCACAACTTTAACATTATTTTAATAAAATAACCAAATTAAAATTAAAAAATACTAAATTAAATCCAAAAGTTCTATCAGAACCAAAATTAATCAAATTATTAAAAAACTAAATTACTAATTAAACTTAAATTTACTTAAGTAGAAAAAGACATGGATACAAGTTATTTGTTTAGGTCTTAACTCACATCACCACCACTGAATTTCTACTTTGTCGATCTCACTTGCACATCATACAAGACATTTCACTTCATTAACTATAGATCTTGAGTTTTGCTTTAAAACTTTTCTCACCCTTATCACTTACACATGTCACATAAAACCTTATAAATCTTCGTTAAGCGCTCCACGCATAAAATTTCAAAATTATAAATAAAAACATAAGTTATATATATCAAATAAAAAATGTTTTTAAAAATATGTGTTGCTTAAAAGTTAAAAAAATTTGCCTTTTAAGTGAGAAAATTGTATTATAAATTTATTTGTTAGATACAACTATTTTCGATTCTCCATTTTAAACATCAAAATTATTTTATGCAAACACAGAAATAAAACAACAGTAATGCCGCACCTTTGTCTGTAAGGCACCTAAATCCATCAACGTCGTGTTTAACAATTTGAATTTAATAAATAGTTTTTGAATTTATAATACTTTTAGTGAGAGTCCTGTAAACGATACAATTTAGTAAAGTTAGACTTTCAACGTTAAGTCATTTTTATTTGGTGTCGTTTTTATTGATAATTTAAATGAATTAAGATATAAATATAATATTCTTAAATTGTATTGTGATTTCTTAAAGTTATGATTATATTTGATATAAAATAATAATATGCATTCTATTTTAAATTATTTGAAGGTAAACAACTTTATTTACTTTAAATTTGTAAAAGCCTCCATATCTTCAACAATTAATTCATAACATTTAACAACAATTTAAAAAAATTAAAAAGATGAAAATGCAAAATTCGAATGTAGTTTTGAAGTTCATAAATAAAAGTATTCAAAGCACATTTCATCTACATCGTATAAATATTTTTAACCTAGTTATTTTCAATTAGTCTCTTGTAAAAGAACCGTTAGCATTTAAGAAATAAAAAAATTAATATATAACATGACTCGTTGTACCCCATATCTATATTTAATATCTGAACCTAATAGTACAATCTTAAAGACCATTAATCAACCTCGAGAGATTAAAGGTGGAAAACAGAACACAATTATCAGCAAATATTGCGACGGTACAAGATATCAGCACAAATTGCCAAGTGAATGGGACCTCATAAAATGGGTGTCAAACTCGAGGATCACTGTGTTTTGAAAAATAAGTAGTATTATAACAAATACAATCTCAGTGAAGTTTTATTATTAAATAGAATACATGACACACTGACAGAACTTACATTACAGGTAATATTTACAGAGGAAGGAAGAATGTAAAAAAAAAGAACATAACCAACTACCTGATCAAAGTACAATTTCCTAACATGATATATCCCCTCCACGAGATTGTCAAACGACTTGGTTATTCTCCCAACTCAATTTCATAGGAAGACAGAATAACTCAATTCGTCAAAATCTAACGTAGAATGGAGTAATAATGTAACATGATGATAAAATTTGTTAACTAAGGAGACAATGAGAAAGAAAACGATAACTAGCTTTCCATCCAATTCTGGGGCATTCTCCCGCTGCTTGTGCCACGGCTAGAACTCCCACTCAGCATTGCCATCAGACTTCCACCGTGCACCCTGCCTTCAGGAACAGCAACTGACATTGGCAAGTGACCACCTTCCTTGGCTGAGACATGACCAGTTACAGCTTCAAACTGCTTCAAGTCAGAGCAGGTTGCAACCGAGCCAAGGCTACTCCCTATTTTCATCATATCTATATCCATGTTTTTGTCAACGAGTAAATGCTTTAGTTCATCTGTTTTACTCGAATGAGGATTCTGAACAACAGATCCCAGTGAGATACCTCCGTGAACCCTCTTATCATGCACCAGCCCACTATGAAGAGCACACATACCTGTTTTCCCTCTTGCAAACGAATTGCAAGGACCATCCTGTTGAATGCCATACTCTGAACCAGGATGGCCCCAAGAGCACCTCTTGCCTCCCCCATGTGCTTTGCAAAAGTCAGTGCTGCCTTGAGCACTCTTTCCACACCCTACAAACTTGCATCTCTTGCCTCCACCATGGCGGACACAATGATCAGTCCTTCCTCTAGCACTTTTTGTGCATCCTGGTACAGCACACCTCTTTCCACCCCCATGTGCCACACAGAAGTTGGTACCTCCATGCACACTTTTAGTACATACTCCACCACCCTGATACGTACAGCGTTTTCCCCCTCCATGGCCCTTGCAATACGGGGTGCTCCCCTCAGCGCCTTTTGTGCACCCTGGTGCTGTACACCGTTTTCCCCCACCATGTGCTTTGCAAAACATTGTGCTCCCTTGTGCCCCTTTTGTGCATCCAGGAGCCTGGCATCGACGACCTCCACCATGTGAGATACAAAGGCCTGATAGACCTTCAGCACTCTTGGTGCAGTTTTCTCTCTGGCACCTCTTGCCACCTCCATGTCGGATGCACAATCCAGATTTCCCTCTGGCAGCCCGGGTACAGCCTTCATGACTGCATCTCCGGCCACCACCATGGGCAATACAGAAATCTGTACGTCCTTCTGCACTCTTTGTGCAACCAAGAAATTCACATCGCCTGCCACCTCCATGTGCCTTGCAGTAAACTGTGCGACCCTCGGCTCCTTTGTGGCAGCCAGGTTTCTGACACCTCCTACCCCCACCGTGAGATATACATCTTCCAGAAGCACCTCTGGCACCCTTTCCGCATCCCTCCACTTGACATGTTTTAGAATTACTGGGGCGCAGTGGCTGTTGCTGTTGTGTAAGCCCAGAAGTGCAGGTAACTGAACTTTTAGGTTCGGTTGACGAGAGATCCAGAACAACGGGACTATGATCAAACTGCTCTGAAGCCTGATTTAGAAGAAAACTAGTGCCTGTATATGATGACGTCTTTGAAGATGGCAAAACAATCCCTGGCTTCCAACTACATGAAGTTGATCCCTCGTCTGTATTTTGTGTCCCACTGAATGCTAATGGCATCTCCATATTCAATTGAAGAGGTGAAGGATTTAGATGTATGCTTGTAATATCTGACTCACAGAGCCCAGTAGAAAGGCTTAATTCCAAATCAAATTTTGGTTGCAGCTCCAGTGTCTTCAAACTTGAATTAACAGGCTTCTTCTGGCTTTGTACCTTCTCACAGCCAAGATGGAGAGAAAAGTCCAGTTCAATATCCATAGATGATTCCTCATCAATATCTTTGGCTGAAGACACAGCTGTGCAAGCAGCAGCCGAACTCCCCTTGCTATCAGAGGAACTGGTTGAACGCCCAAGCCCAAGTGACAAAGATGAGTCGACTCTTTGACCCATAGATCCATCAATTAAATCCCTCTTCCTTTTTGTTCCCTTAGAAGAGGGCTCACAGGTGGGAATTGAAGAACCAGGGGAATCAAGTCGTAAGATGGTATCTGTAGCATACTGATCAGCTCCCCTTCCTTCAGCTTGCATAGAATTGCCCAAAATCTTGAATGCATTTGCAGAATGATTAGCAGCAAATCCCAAAAATTGCTTCAACCTCACGTCCATTAATGTAATGAAACCACTGTAGAAACAATATCTACTCCTATTTATGAATTTAACAGAACAACCTTCCTGATTTCAGGGTAAAAAAGATATAGATGTTTTATCTACAAAGTTAAGGGTTAGATGCGTCTACAGGTGTACAATGCACCCCCGCTGACAAATCCTGAAGTATCACGCCGATCCATCTATAAGATATAGACAGACTAAGCTGAGGTTCAGTTTGTCAGTTGCAAGTACAAATTAACCTAACAACGTCAGACTCCTTCCAAAACACATCATGGAAGCAATCATACTATTCACGAACCACATGGCCAGAACTGGAACATCTGCCAGAATAAACATGGTTGCAGTCAAGTTTTGTATGCTCGCTAAAATAAAAAAATGGGTAATAGATGGCATCAAAAACAGAAACTCAAAAAATAAAGTTATGTTTACCAAACACCAGATGTTCATTGGCCCAAAATAAGAAAAAGACTAAATTAAAGTTTAAAAGAAAAAACGTGTCCATAAACTTCTTTTAGAATTGTTATCCACAGAGATTGAAACGTAAGATAAAACATCAAGAAAGCGGATAAATCTACTCATAAAAAATACAATAGAGAACACAGATCTCCGTTTTGCGAGGGCATCACAGACCAGAAAAACAAAAGTGATAGTTATAGTTATGCATGAAGTAAAAGGTTATTAAATTGCATACCCGCCCTTCCAAAAAGTGTTAAAATCAACCCAAATAATCCCCCAAATAGAGAATCTTTATGAAAAAATAACTGGGCTGAAACGAAGAAATAGCCGAGTAACTGAGTCAAGTGAAAGTAGTTGAAGTAATCAATAGTTATTATATATAAAATATTTTACACCGTGCACCATGTCATAAAACAAGCACATTGCTTTCTCTGTAAGTGTGTTTGTCACAAAAACTGTTTGTTATCTTATTTGTCACAAGAACTCCAAAAGTGCGTATCAGACTCCCCCACCCACACACACACTATACTGTGTTTTGAACCAACTGGACAAAACCAGTCTTGTGACCAGCTGTTTTTTAAAACCCTAATTAGACTTTTATCACGCTAAATGAAACATTATAAAATAGATGACTTAGATGTCTGCAAAGCTTTAACTGATGCATCAAAATTTAGCGTATAAGAAAATATGAGAGAGCACTTAAACGAACCTCACCTATTACTAACGAGACGTATTTCCATAAAACAGCAGGATCAGCTATAAGAATACAGCAGCCTAGCACTAAACGCCCGACTGCATCGCTTGAGAAAGTTCTGCAAATATTGCAACAGAGCAGTTAGGAAGTAATAGCACGAAAACAAGAAAAAACGAAGACTAAGAGCAAGCAACTGCAGTCATGAAAACGTGAAATAAGAAAAATAGGAACGTTGAGGCACACAGGATAACGACAGTAGTAATTTCTCAACAAAACAACGCATCATTAAAAAAGCGAACAAAAGAACTTGGATATTGAACAAGACTACAACACAGTAGCACCGTAACGTACATAAACACGAGCATTAGTGCGAAAACTGTTTCTTCTTTCTTTTTGTACTTCTGCTCTGAGAAACTAACTTGTTACAATAACTGAAATCAATTAAGCCCACCCCAACCAAAACGAGAAGACGCGGGGGCTAACTATAAACTTTCTTTACACACTGGTTAGACCCCGTGAAAAAATAAAAAAATAAAACAAAATAAATCCTTTCAAATAAATCATTGAAAAAATCGACCAAAACAAACGTGAACCCGACAGAGAAAGAGGGAAATCCCGAGACTTAGTCCAAAGTAGCTGGAATCACAAACTCCGATAAATAATACATAACGATAGAAACGCACAAGTTGAATTAGCAAATATTACTACAAAGGACCCCAAATATGGTGAATTTGGTCACATATGGTTAAATCGAAGCTAATTAAGGAAGAAACAGATTGAAGTATAAACTATGATAAATTGGTCCTTAGGTTATCTGTTTGTTTGTGTGGATTATGCAAGCAGGGAAGAAATAAGGACAAAGGACAATTATTCCAATTCAATCTTCATCGTTCTGAATTTGCTGAATTGTGCTAAACGCGGAATCTTCAATCAAATTCAATAATATGTTTCCACAGAGTCCAAAAGAAGAAGAGTAAGAAGAAGAAAAGCATCAATTCATAGGCCGTCCTTTGAATACAGTTCTAGATTTCAAAGAAAGAAAAATGAAATGGAAAACGAAAAGGACACACAAATAATGATTCTGTAGCTTGCTGATGGATATGTTCAACGAAAATTAGATTACAGAGAAAAAATAGAACATGAATTCGGAATGAATATCGGAGATCTCGGAAGAGTGAGTTACCTAGCGCGTCGATTGGATTGGATTCGAATTGATTTGAGTTGGGGTTAAAGAAATGGGTGGTCTAGGGTTTTAAAATCCGACGAGAGAGGGTGGACAGAGAAAGCCGACAGGAAACGCTGAAGAGGAAGAGAGAGTGAGAGATGAATGAGGAAGAAGAGGCGCGTGTTCATAGTGAGAGTACGCTACATCCAATTTTAATACTCCACGAATTCTAGGGTTACGTTTCTCTTCTTTCTTTGTTTTCTTCTTTTTTAAATTATTTTTTCTCTGCCTCACTATATCCCAATCCAATTGTTTTGTTTCTTCGAGAATTTGTGAACAGTTCTACTACTTAACCACATTGGAAATTTCAGTTCCTTAACCCCTCATTAGTCTCATTCATGATTGAAGAAGAAAGAAAAATTATGTGGGTCTAGTATTTCTGATGAAATGATTTTTTCTTACATGTGTTCACAACTACAAATACATATTTGATCGTTTATCTTTTTAATCTCACTTTTTGCCAAACTTTTTCATGTTCCTCTTGCATTAATTTTCATGACACATTTTAACTTCGTAATAATACATAAAAGTAATAAAAGTAATATAAACATATTGTAAACTTCATCTTTCTTGTATCATAATCTTACTTACATGTAACATGTAAGTTAATAATGTAATTTCATTGATTTTGCCTTTTCTTTACCTAGTCAAACTACATACAAAAAATTATTATTATGTTTAAAAGATGACATAATTCGTTATGATAAAACTCGTAATTGATTATTGAGTGACTTCTTATTATGTTCTACCAAATAATACATCTATTATGTACATGTCTATTTTCTATATTTTACTTACTTAGTAGGTTTTAATGTAATGTATATAAAAATAATAATAATAATAATAATAATAATAATAATAATTATTATTATTATTATTATTATTATTATTATTTGGTTTTTGCATGTAGTATGATTGTTATTTGTGTTATTATAATTGTTGACTAATATTCTTACCTATCGAAACTCCAATTTAGATTATATATATATATATATATATATATATATATATATATATATATATATATATATATATATATATATATGTCTGACATCTATCCGTATATGATATTTTATTAATATTTATTAATAAAATATCTAATTTATGATGACAATAATTTATATTTTTTTTAACAACTTTAATATGTTTAATTTTAATTTGGTTGCGCACGATAACATTAATATATTTATCATGTTTTTAAAAAATGTTGTATACTTTTTAATATGCATATATCATATATCGTATCCTCCTATTTTTAAAACAAATGTATCACTGTGTCAACTACACGTCGTATTCATGCATCATAGATAATGATTAATAAAGTATTATAGTTATTAGTTGGAACACATTTCCCTATTACATAATAAACAATATATAATACATGTGTGTTTGTATTAAATTGTATATTCATTGAAATAAAATATTTGTAATCAATATGTCTTCTTCAAATATAGTACATGAAAAAAAAAAGTGAAAAAAAAAGGGAATCGATAATAATTTGTTAGCAATTTAGACAAATAATTACTAATAATGTGTTTTGTTGTTGGTGGATTACCTTCTATGTTCTCTTTGGTAATAATATAAATATTGTTAATAAGGTATCTTGTTTATGTTGAGTAGTGTTGAAATATTATTTGTATGAACATTATCAAATTATCACACATGTGAATAATCGTTAGTTTGACTAATGATAACAAAATTCATGATAGATGTTAATTTTTTACATACAATAGATCATAACACAACAAAATGTTGAATATCATAATTATATTATATGACACTAATAGTGACACATCATGTGCATTACCATTAACACGTGGTACAATATAGATTTGACACGTGACATTTAAAAAAATAACAAAATTTACACGTGACACATATTTAATATTGTTATCGTAATACTAACAAAAATAACATAATTAAGACAAATCAAAATATAATGAGCAAATTAAAATTTTTGAACATAAACAAAGATCAACCAATAATTTAAACCTAGATAAAAACATGTCCATGAGCTAAGATGTTTAGAAAATATGTTCCTAATTTTTACATTAGAAACTAACCAACACAAAATTTGTTTGTCAGGAACGAAATTCTATGTCTGTGAGTGAGAAAGAGTAATATATATATATATATATATATATATATATATATATATATATATATATATACTAAAAAATTATATATTATCGATTATTATTAACCATTGATACTAATAAAAATTTATCAATAAATTATGTTTATTCACATGCTATCAATTATAATGAAATAATATTTAAGTATTTTTATTTATATAATATATATTCAAACACTTTAGATATTTAAAGATCGAATGATGTTATTATTATTTTTTGTTGACAAGTTATTTTCACTAACCTTGACAAAGACATTTATTTACAAGAAAGAAAGTAGAAAAAGGTCACTTATATTTAAACATTTCAGCTATAACATAAAAGCCAGAGAGAATAATGAAAATCAACTAACTAACTTAAAAATATTTATGTTCACTGAATATCCTTAAAAAGCATTTGATGGTACCAAGAACGGGTTAAGTACACATAAATAAAGTCTTTCATTCCCTCATAAATGTCATTGTTTACGACTTCAATTAGTATTATATATATATATATATATATATATATATATATATATATATATATATATATATATATATATATATATATATATAGTATTGAACATTTTGTCAAAAAGAAAATGTAACAATATTTACAGCTTCACTCCCATCTAATTAAAAGGTGCTGTTTTAGAGTTAGAATATTTTTCTTTTTAATTATTATTTGACACATGAACCGTTTTCCTTAATTCCATATTTTCAAATATTTTTTAAAAATATTAATCAATTAAAAATCAATGTTGGAAATCTTAAATAATCAAGTGATGAAGTCATTAGGACTTGAAAAGATCTATTAACATTTAATAATATTTGGAACAAACTAATTAATTATGAATATACAGGAAAATCTTGTCATAGCTTGAAAAAAAATAAAGAAATAAAGGTAAAATAAAAATCATATAAACAGAGTAAAAGAATGAAAATAACATGTTACTTATGCATCATAAATAAGCCCATTTCCATCACTTGAATAAAAGTTAGTCATTCTTAAAATTTGATCTCCATTTTATTATTTAAAATTTGTTATGTTTTTTATATGATTTTCATCCTTAAGTCATTGTTGAGTTATTGAAATAGAGAGTTAGATTAAATCACATAAAAATAAAAATAACATCATCATCAATATAAGAAAGATCATTTTCATTGACGAAAAAAGGTAAAATGAAAAATAAATTTAAATATTTTATTTTTAATAAAAATAAACTCATAAAAGATTAATATGTTTTAAATAGATATAATATGAGCTTGAATAAAAAAAAATATTTTACTCGAAATAGCATTTGTAACAATGGAGAGAATACATGTGAAAAATAAGGAGAAAAAATGTGTTATATTATAATGAGAATGAATGTTCTAAAATTTTTATATTATTCATATTTATTGAAGTTAAAAATAATTAATATACATTGAATTCTACATAAATATTATATAAGTATATTTAATATTTTATTTAATGTTCACAAATAAAAATTAAAAACTAATTAAATAAAAAAATAACTATAATTTAATGTTACTAAAAGTTAAATATAATTAAACATAAAAAAATTTAAATTAACAGAAAAACTAACGAAATAAATAGTGTTAAATATTTAAAAATTTTATAAAAAGGAACAATATAAGAGTTTAAATTAACAGAAAAAACAAAATGTTAAACATCTAAAAATTTTAGATAAAAAATATAATTAAATTGTCAATTTGGGACTTCATTGATTTTTTTTTAATAGAGATCTTAAAAATTTCAAATCATTATTTTGTATGAAAATATTATTGTATAAAAGTTTAAAAAGATATTTTTGTTTTTATAAATTTTGTTATATGTATTTATACTATTTTAATTATTGTACTTAATTATTTCAATTCTTAATACAAAAATAATAATACTAATGGACATTAATTATTCTTTACCCGCTCCATAAGAATAATGATTACATTCTCTATTTTAGTATCATTAGAAAAAAAATGTAAATTTTTATTTTAATTTCACGTTTTTCAAGTTTTAGGTAATTGCATATTCTTAACATGTATACATCTATATTTTAATTCATCTTAAATTTTCTAATATAAGTAGTTATACATAAATTAATTTAAAGTAATATTTGGGTAACAATTTAGTTTCCCATTTTTATTTTAATAGTTATTTTTAGTAAAAAAATTATTAAATGATTATAATAAGTAATAAGCACAACACTGAAAAACCATAATAAATCAATAATAAATCAATAATAAAAAATAATAATCATAAGACACACTACTAATCTTAAAAATAATATAATATAGTAACATATAATATAAGTGTTATCTGAATAAATTGTTTTAAAACATTGATTTAAGTAGTTTATTAAAACAAGCTAAAAACTATCTTAATAAATGAATGAAATAATTTCATGAAAAATAAATCTGTAATTTAAATAAAACATTTTAAAATTAGTTAAAGTGTAAGACACGCATCCTGAATTTCAATTTCAAACACACAGTTGGATACTATCAATAATGCAGTAATGGTGCACTGGATCAAATTTGAGCGATCAATTATTTGTTTACGTAATGGATTCAATTCATTTATTCTTAGATTAAAGTTACTTTAGTATACTATCTGTGAGTGGGCGTTGATAAATAAACAAATATTTGCAAAATAATCTGATTTACATTTTGACTTTTTTTATTAAAAAAGTAGTGATAAATCTAGCTCTGATTTATAATTATTAAAGCTACCTAAAATTAATTTAATTCAAAATTAATTTAAAACCTATAATTTAATTCTCAGGTAAAAACGAACATATAATTCTTTTAGCTAAATTACAATATTTATCTTTTTAACATGATGAAAATTAGGATGACAAATATATCTGATAAGTCCCAATCCGTTTTGATAGAAAATTTCTAAATAAATCACTAAAAGAATTTTTATTATTTATCGACCGTTCAATTAGGTTAATATTGAAAATGAAAAGATTTGTTATATTTTTAAACTTTATTTTTTTATACCATTAACTTTATTATATTATTAACTTTTTTTTTTGTGCAATTATATTTAACAATTTATCAATTTGTTTTCATTTGACCATTTTTTATATTTTTATCTATTATTTATTAATCATGTAAAATATTGTTTTTATATTTTTGATTTAATTTTTTCTATTTCTTAACTAATTATTATAAATGTATTTTTATCGCTATAATTGTCTAAATAAAATTTATTTACTATAATAATTTAATGTAATTATTATGGTTTTTTTTATTTCTATCTAACATATATTAAATTTAAAATATCCATGCTAAAATTTAATTAATATTAGTTTAATCTCTATTTTTCATGTGATTTTGATCGAGTGATATGGTATATTTTTTATTAGATTAAAACAAATACTTTATTAAAATTTAAAAAGTTAAGTAAACATTCATTTAAAATATATATTTTTATGTTTTGAAAAAATAATTTTTATCAACTAAATAACATTTGCAAAATTAATAAAAAAAGTTTTTTGAGTTTAATGAAATTTTATTTGGTACATGTCGAACTCTTTGGCCGTGTACCTAGTTTTCCATTAACCAACCAGGACAAGACTTTTTTGAGTTTTTTTTATTTTATTTTATTTACTCATTTTTTACTTTCACTTTTATTTTTTTTAAAAAAAAGAAAGTGTTTAACATCAACTCCTATTTTTATTCTTATTTCTTGTATATTTTTTTCTATTTTAAAAAAATATTTCTATTTTGTCTCATTAAATATTAGTTTAATAGTTAGCATTTAATTATTTATTTCACGAGATTTTGTATATTATTTTTGTGAATATAAAAAAAAACAAATAATATATTTTTCATGTGTTTTTTCATAACTAGTTTATAAATTATAATTAAGATTTGATTATTAGAGATTTTTAGTAAAAATTTTCAACTATATTATAATCAATTTCTTTTAAATTTTAAAAATATGTATATTGGTGTATAATGAAAGAATAAATTTTTCTTTTTAAAAGTAATTATAAAAAATCTCAAGTTCCTTACTTATTTTTAAGTATGATATTAAAAATTTAATTAGAAAATTGAAAAGTTATGAATTTGATATTAACTATTTATAACGTAATATAAGAAAGTTTTCAAAATATCTAAGGAATTAAATGAATCAAATTAACAAAAATTATTTAAAATGGAGCTCATATCAAATATAAATTATAAATTATAAATTTTGAGTATATTAGTTTAATCCTTTAGAATTATAAGTTAAAATTCATCATCTCTTAGAATGTATTTGGAGACATACTCTCATCCGGATTAATAAGGATTAGTACTTCTAGGAGGACAATCATCCTTCAAGCCTAGAACACTTAAAATATTTTAAAAGTTTTTGTAGGATATATTTTGAATATGTAAGAACATATTTCTAATTTAACTTCACAAAAAATAATTTATAAACCAACATTCATTTATATATTATATTTATATTTGATCGATGATATTATCTTGATCCGTCTAATTTGAATATTGAACTTTTATATAATTTTTAAGCCAAAGGGTATCTAGGCATGGCATAAAGTTGAAATCATTTATATTTGGAACGTTGAATGATAACGAGATGAGATATTTTTCAGAGATAAAATTGATTGGAAGAGCTTCTATTCTATTTCTGGAAATACGTATTAGAGTAGGTGCCTTAGAATGTAAACACACTTATAGATCATTTTTACGTGATGTGAGTTCAGTTGCATACGCGTGATTCATGAACCAACACTGTGTTGTTGTATCATATCCATGAAGGCAGAAACAAATAAAAAATAAAGGTTAAATTATTTATTTGGTTTCAATTTTTGTATGTAAATTTGAATTTGATCACTCTATTTTAAAAAGTGTTAACTAGGTCCTTAATTTTGATAATTTGTTTCAATGAAGCCCCTTTCGTTAAAATGGCAGAAACGACCTTTAAGAGCACAGTGACGTGGAAATGTTAGACTGAAACGTGTCATCGTGTCATTTATATTTAAATGCATTGAAAAACAGTTAAGAATTGCAATATATAAGTGTAATGAATCATCCATAAACCCCATTATTCATCATCATGCGTGTGGGAATCTGAAAATTGAAGAAAAAGTTGGTATGAGTATAAAGAATGTTGAAGATTGTGGTGGGAATATGAATGCAGAATACATTGCTGCAGTGAGGTCTGTGGTGGCAAAAGAAATGGAGAAATGTATGAAATCAATTGAACACTCTCTTCTTGAAAGGAAGAAATGAACAGTGTTTTGAGATAATAAGTTTGAAGGGGTTGAAAAAAATGAGACTTTGAAACAAAACCTACATATTTTAAGTGATTTACTTTTTCTCCGTGATGACAGTGTGTTTGGGGACTCTCATTCCACTACAACCTTTAGGTCACCGCATTAAATTCAAACCTACTCAATTCAATTTCAATGCAAACAAAACTTTTGAAACAAAAGATTATTGTGCATTTATATATTGAAATTAGTTAGGTTAAGAAATTAACCAATAGAGAAAGGCATGGCTGACCTGGAAGGAGGAGGTGAGGAACCAAGTGCTTCAAGTGGTTTCTTTTGGGTAACAGCAGACTTTTTAAGGGATGGCCTTGCAAATATTCCAAAAGCATTTGATGAAAATCTGAGAGCTTAGCTGATTAATTTCAGAAGCAGACTTAAGAAATTAAACCGAGATCGCAATTCCACTAAGAACACTCTGATTCTAGCTGTTCGAACGCCAACTCTCTAGCAATGTGATCCCACACCCTCACGATTCTTCTGCAAAACCCTTCTTCCTCCAATTTCGGCCACAAACGCAAACCCTAGAATAAACCCCTATTTGAAGCCTAACAAAGACGCTCATTCTGTTTTCTTACGTATTAAATGCACACCATTTTTCGTTTTTTCAAAATTAATTATTTATTACAGCATTTAAAATTTCATGTGTACCACATTTAATGTGCCACTTTACTGTTCAGTTCCGTCTAACATCTACACGTCACTGTGCTCTTAACGTCGTTTTTGCCATTTTAACGGAAGGGGCTTCATTAAAACAAATTATCAAAATTAGGGACCTAGTTAACACTTTTAAGAATTGAGGGACAAAATTCAAATTTACATACAAAAATTGGGACCAAATGAATAATTTAACCAAAAATAAAAAACACACGCTTCCTTCCTCGCCTCATCTTTAAAATTAATTTATTTTTCTAAAATTATTTTTTAAGAAAAAAACTTTTTTTATGAAGGTACAGTGTCCTGAAGACGTGTATGAAAAATAAAAAACCCTAATAATGTTTTTTCTGAGAAATTTTTTAAAATACCTAG
>Ga0209589_1000178_pt1 | contig 73048 bp, 41 predicted proteins | sample CowpeawhiteBW_FD_187525 | JGI IMG/M metagenome (GOLD analysis project Ga0209589, IMG submission 187525) | Root nodule microbial communities of legume samples collected from California USA - Cow pea white BW (SPAdes) (version 2) | ecosystem: Host-associated > Plants > Roots > Nodule | place: USA... | reverse complement strand
TTTGTGGTTTTTTTTTTTTTTTTTTTTTTTGTGAGATGTTTTTGGCATATCCAAGTCATCCAAATGCACGTGACCATGAAGCTGAAGCGTGTGTGAAGCTCTTCACTCCACACATGTTGAATGCGTTCTGCAGCATTAGCCATGAGCTTGGCTCGTGTTTTGGGCCCTCACTGTCCACCATGGAAATTTCTATGGTCACAAGCTTCACCACCTCACCTTCATCTCTTTAACAACGTTGCATTCCAACAACAAAACAAAACCAAAAGTGCCTTGTTGGTACAAGAGAAAGAACAAAGAAAGCAAACTTATCTATCAGAAAATCTGGCAGAGAAAGAAAAATGCTACAGTTCCTCACACATTCTTTTCAAAACAACTCTCACCATTTAAGAATAAAACAAAAAGTAATTACTTTTAAATGATACAATAAAGAAAAAGAGCCCTAAATATAATATATTAAACTGCATAATGTGATAAAAAGAGAGATAAGAAAAGTAAGAACACAGAAATGTTCATTGACTGTTTCTGGCATAAAATGAACAATGTGACAGAAAAAAGATAAGAAAAAACAAAGTATATCGTAAGGGGGTGTTTTGAAAATGTGCTGTAAGTGTAGCACTATCCATTTTGGAATATGTTAAAAGCCACCCCACATATTAATTACTTTTTCTTCTTTTTTTTTTTTAATTTTTAAAATGCAATTTTCTACTGTATAAATATGTGAAGACTCGTTAGCTCATTGAGTCAACAACAACCTAGGTCACAACCGAGGTAGTCTTTATTTCACTGTGAAATATCTGTCATCTCTGCAACAATGGTGTTCTTTGTTTCTAATGAATATGGCAAGGCTTTGAGCAATGACTGGCCTGCAACTCATGACTTCCACAATGAGGGTGATGATGATGATGATAATGGTGTCATTGATGTGGCTCCAGCTGCATGATGATATATATCAGTAGATGAGTAGGAGGTACTGAGGAATAATGCAGATATAGCTTTATGTACTTAGTTTGTTTTTGCTGAGAATTTGTGTTGGAAGTACTAGGTAGTGTTTATGCTTGCAACTGATATAATATATATATATATATATATATGTTTCATTTGTATTCATTCAGTTCCTCTCTCTCTATCTTTCTCTGATTCAATTTTAGTTATATCTAATTTTTTCATGTCTTTCACTTTATATATGATCATGAGTGAGTAAACACACACACACACACAAAATGTTCTATGAATATACCTTCTTCAAGTTCTCTTTTTTAGTACTATGGCTTACAGATTCATATTCAGGAAACATAAATCAAGGTTTTTAAGTGAAGAAGAAACTGATCAGGTTTATGAGAATTGCTTTAGCTTCCTTATCTCCAATGAAGAACATTTTCAAATCCTCATCTTTTATTCCTTTTTAATTGTGTAAAAATATGATTTTTTTTTCATTGTTTTCTGCTTTACTTCTCAGCACATACACCAAAAGCTTTTTATTGTTTAAAAATGTTCTGATAAGAGAAAAAGTCAAAGAGACATTACAGATTTATTTGGTGTATATATAAATCCTGCGTTTCAGAAAAGGACTGAAAGAATTATATATAGCAGAAGCAAAACAGTGTTTAGAAAGCATAAAATAAGCACTGATATATAATGTTCTTTTTATGTATATTTTTACTGAACTTTTCTCAATTCATAAAGAAGTTAGAATATATATATATATATATATATATATATATATATATATATATATATATATATATATATATATATATATACTTAAAAGAAAATAACTTCTAAACCAGCCCAATTGGTTCTGCCCAATTTTGGGCCAAGTGTCTACAGCAATCTCAGCTCAGTTACTCAACAAAAAATCAAAGTTTTGAGATTTGATCGAAGCTGGTCAATGATTGTACACAGTTCAATCTATTTAATCAAATTTATATAATAAGTGATACTTTATTTTTGCTAATATTTTAAAAAAAAAAGTGTATAAATGAACATTTATCTAAAAATTGAATGATTACTAGTTAGTATAAGTGTGAAGGATTAAGGGAGTGATTTGCAAGTATGGAGAAAAAGCATTAAATGTGAGCATTAAATTGGTGTGTGATTTGCAAACACAAGTGGGTAATGAGAAATTTCTATCCAATTTGGATTTGGTTAGGTGAAGAAGTTGGTTGGTGGGCTTTGTTATGATGTATCTTTACCATTATTGGGACCTCAAGGTTTCACACACATCTTCCCATACCAATTTCAATTTAGGTTTCAAACTTTATTACATCTTTGTCTCAACATCCCAAATTTAACTTATACAAACAATGAATTTGTTAACTTTTTTTTCTTTATTTAATGATGAAATTGTCAACAAAATACACATTAAGAAACTAAATTATCTATTTATTTTTATAATTATTTTGAGTATAATCAAATTAAAAAAAAAAAAAACTAAACACTTAATCATCAACATTAGCTCCAGCTTCACCGGTAAAAAAACATTTTCGAAATTGCATAACTATAGGCTTCGATTCTAGAATAACCGGAGCCTATATTGATATATGATTCAATTATTTAAATAATTGAGACCTGATCTTCTACTTGGGTTAATATTTTACATCCCCACCAATGATTTTCCATTTGCACCACTATATCACTCTTCCACTAGTTCTTTAAATAACTGAAATCTATAGTTTAACCGTAATACATTTAGACGAGGTAAAAAAATGTAGACTTTAGACTTCAGTTATGTTTCCGTTCTTTCTTTAATAGAAGATTTTTTTTATTATTGTTTCAATTTCTTCCTATTCTTTATCATTGAGAATCTCAAAATTTGGTTATAAAACAATATTACAGATTAATGACATATTCAATAAAAAAATAATTGAATAAATAAACGAGTCATTTAAATATTTTATTGTATGAGCGCTTATTATTTTTCTTAACATTGTCTCAACAAGAAATGATAATACCTAAATGAAGTCAAATTTTTACTCTCAAATAACTCAAACTTAACAACACAACTCCAATGTTTTTGTTAATATGAGGATCAAATCATCATATTCCCCCTTTTAAAAATCTCTTCTACTGTAAACCAAGACAACTAAGTGATAAATTTGAAATGACATGTCATAAATTAACATATATTAATAGATGGAGGATCAAGTTACACCGATATCCTAAATTAATAAATATCGTAAATTAACTTTATTTTTAGTTGATATAAAATTTTAAATAATATATATATATATATATATATATATATATATATATATATATATAATTTAAAGATATGAAACAATTATATTGAAAAATAAGAAGTTCAAATTCTTTATAAGTTGATTATGATTATAAGTTGAATATACGGTTATTTTGTGGGTTGGAGTAATTTCTAGCATACCAAATCATTTTTTAGAAATACTTAATATTGGACTCAAAATTTCTAAAGACCGATACATTCTATTTTTACCAGTGCAAACTTGTCTGATATGTCCACTTTTTTTTATGATAATAAAAAATAATAAAATTATTATTATTAATTATATAAATAAATATAAATAACTTTATTATAAATAGTTTTTAATTTTAAAAAATAAATAAAAGATAAATTTTAAAAAAATATTAAAAAGTGAATTTTAAACATAATTCAATTTTACAAAATAATAAAGTGAGATTTACATTTTATTTATATATTATTATAAAATTATCTTATTTCTATTTGATACGAGATCTACAACAAAAATAATGAGATAAAATTATAATCAATTTAAAAAAAAATTCAGTAAAGTTATTACTTTAATTTAAAAATGTGTTTATAAAATGGGTAAATAAAAGAGAAAATCCAATATAATAATATAGATGTAAACCTATTCTCACATAAAATAAAATTATTGTACATATAATAAGTCATAAAAACTGAGTATATGTTTAGATGAACTAATACTTTAAATGAGTTTCAGTACTTTCAAAATGTTAAGAGAAAAACCCAAATAAGTACACCTGAGTTCATTTTACAAAATACAAATTCATGAATGTGTGATTAACAGATTCATGAAGTGATAATAATTTCAGAACTCCTTCTCTGACTATTTCATGTCGGCCAAGATGAAGTGAGAGACTCAGATTCTACATTATCCTTTCACTCGTCTCAAGTCATGAAAATTTATGAGTTGGGAGGTATTGTTCATGGACCAAATTTGCAACCAAAAAGTAAGTGAAAAAATAAAAATGAAGTAAGAGAAGTGATGGCTTTCATGAGTAGCTGTCAAGATGAGCATGAAACCAGTGCCACATCTTTTTCCTTTCTTTTCGGGACAATGCAGAGCCTTATCAGTCTCCAATTATATACACCTTGTCCCTGCCACGTGTCGCCACCACAATCATCTCTCTGATAGCATCCACCGTGTGCATGGAGTATTGGATTTCCTTGTTCCAGTTTCACATATTCAACACCAAAAACAACCTTAACTTCCACACCCTCTTCAACTGGTCCCGTTTTCATTCACTCCATGACAGATATGCAACCATGTTTTTCTCATCGGTTATTTGCTTTCTCTCTTTCTACTTCCACATGTCACTGTCCCTCTTCTTGCTAGAAACTGTGCTACAAGTTACAACCTCTGTGGCCAAATTTCTTAAGCACAACACGGAGTTTCATCACTTTCCAACTACCATCTACTTATAGCTTCTATATATTCAACCAGTTACAAAAACCAGCTTTTGCCTTAACCAAAAGACAAAAAAAAACAAGTCTTTTTACCTTAGCTCAGGTGGGGTTCTTCCCTTTTCTTAGTTTCTGTAATCTGTGTCTCTTTGTTTACGTGTATGTGCTTAAATAATCTAGTACCTTTCTAACTGACAGTCTCAGGTTTTTCCCATTTTGGTGAAATTTTTCTAGTTCTTGACTGTATTTGATTGTTTTGTTCTTTTTTCTGTTCTTGTGTGCGTGTACTTTCAACTGTAATGGGAAAGTAATTTTTCCATTTCATTGGTTTTTCTCCTCTTGGCATGTCAAGTTCCACACTTTGGCTTTCTTTCCTTTTTAGTATTGTTTTATTTTCTTTCACTTTAGAGTTTTGATTACTGAGTTGGCTGAACTATGCAGATCATCTCATTTTACCTTTCTTGTAAAGTTTGGTGAACCATGAACAACACTATTCCAGGTTGGGATTTTGAGAGTGATACATGTTTCACCAACCAGAGAAAACCCACAGGGTGTGTTACCTATCTCTGTCAAACCATGATACTGTCCCTGTTAACTTTTCCTTGATTATTATTCTCTATTTGGTCAATTTACACAGGCTGGACCATGAACTTGTAGAACTCCTATGGCAAAATGGCCAAGTAGTTATGCACAGCCAAGCAAATAGGAAGCTACCAGGGAATTCATCTAACTTGAGACAGATGCAGAAAACTACTTTAAGAACCAGTGAGCCGAACTTGGATCAAGAAGAGGCAGCTCCATGGATCCAATACCCTCTTGATGACCCTTTAGAACAAGGACTTTGTTCAAACCTTTTATCTGAGCTACCACCACCTTGTGAAGTTGAATCTTATTACAAGCCAATCAGGGAACTGGAAGAGGAAAAGTTTGCCAATATTTTCTCCCCTTCACCTTCACAAGAGAATCTTATGTCTGCTCCAGGATTACATGTTCCTGATTCATCTCAGAAAATCAATGACTTTGGTGCATCACGGAAGGTGCTAAATTTTCCTCACTTTTCAGCACCCCGCAATGTTTCTTCACCATCTCAAAAAACTGCGGTTAACCTCTCACAAAGTGTAGCTAGAGAACACTCGGTGATCACGGTTGGTTCAAGTCACTGTAGCAGCAACCACATCCCTCAGGACCAAGGTGTAAACAGGGTTTCAAGCAGTGGTGTTTGGGCCACCACCACTAATAACACTACTTTATCTGCTGAGCCTGATGCTGTAGATTGTATCCAGAGACCAGCTCCTAGAAATGAGAGAGGAAAATCAGAGATGATTGAACCAACTGTGACTTCATCTTCCGGTGGCTGTGGCAATACTGGTATTGGAAGAACTTGTTCTTTATCAACAAGAGAACATGGCCGAAAGAGAAAAGGGACAGAAGAAGAAGCACTAGAGGAGCAAAGTGAGGTCATATACTCTTCCTCTTCCTCTTTCTCTTTCCATATTTTCCTTCATAATGCATGCTTGCTTTCTTCCTTAATATTTTTTTTTCCTTTTGATTCTGTGTTTGATTATGATCCACACACACATGCATATCAGAAACAACTGTTACTTGGTTGCTTTTACTACGTTTTGACGTAAATATTTGGTGAAACGTAAATCACTGATTAGCATGTAAAACACACACTTAGTCCATAATTGAACTAAACGACGTGTGTGATTCATATAACTGACTTTATTACTAAGAAAATTGATGAGTTATGTTGTGTCTCCGTGTGCAATAGGCCACAGAACTTAAATCAGCAGATGGAAACAAGATATCATCTCAGCGTTCCAGAAGAAACCGTGCAGCTGAAGTGCATAATCTATCCGAAAGGGTGAGTGAGAGCATGAATATTTTTCTTCTAATTTTCGAAGTTGAAACTTGTGTTGTGTCAACTTAACTCTTATTATTAACACAGCTTTTTTATGTCTTTATACAGAGAAGAAGAGATAGGATTAACGACAAGATGAAAGCATTGCAGCAACTGATACCAAACAGTAACAAGGTTCGTTATCATAATGCTTGTTATTGACTTGTCACTATTTTAACTTTTTGTAGAGATGCATGCATCTCCTCGAGAAATGATACACGATCATTGATGTGCAACCAGACACCTGAAAAAGATAGTCAGCACAAAGAAAATGTAATAAAGAAAACAATAAATACAACAAGGCACACTACAGTACACACTGCACACACTGTTTGCTTCGAATAATTATACTTTTCATATAAGATTCAATGATGGATGGTGAAACAAGTAACGGTTGTACCTGCAGACAGACAAAGCATCAATGTTAGAAGAGGCAATCGAATACTTGAAATCACTTCAGTTTCAGCTTCAGGTATAACATAAAGAACCATTTAAAACATGTTATCTAAGATTAAAGTTAGTGATGTTACTGTGTGTAGAATATTAATGTGTAACAAAAGTTGTTGTTGGTGACAGGTAATGTGCATGGGGGCTGGAATGACACCAGTTATGTTTCCAGGAATTCAGCACTATATGTCACAGATGCAATTACCAAAAGTGGGTGAAGCCATGTCTCTGACTCAACCTCAGATGCCAAACCAGAATCATTTACTGTGCCAAAATCCACTTCTGGGTGCCTTCAATTACCAAAATCTGATGCAAAAGCCATGCCTTTCAGAACAATATGCACGTTACATGGGCTACCATCTCATGCACAGTGCCTCTCAGGTGAATCAAAATTCCATTTTTTACTTGGTTCGTTGTAAAAGTCATCATCTGGTTTTTTAATACATACATATACTACGTGATGTCTTGTCAAAACTGCATAAATTCATAGCAGTTTAAGACTATTTCTGCACATGTTTTCGTGGTTGTAGTTATTTTTTTATGGGTTTTTATTGCAGCCAATGAACGCGTTGAGACATGGTTCTGAAGCAATGCAACACAGTGAAACAATGATTGCAGGAAGCAATAATAGCAGCGGACCCATGAGTGGAACAGCTAATGTCGATGATGCTGTTAGTGGCAAAACTGGTAAGGCACTACATGCACCTAACTTTTTTGGATCTTTGCACATTCCTTCTTCAAACAAATTTAATAAATTTTATTTTATCAATTCTTACAAAATTATGTAAATTAATTTTTAAAAAATAAATAACAAGGTTAAATATATTTTTGATTCTTTAATCTTTTAATGAAAATTGAAATTAGTCGTCTTGAAAACCTTAAACTAATTAAGTTTCTTATCTATCAAAATGCGAGAATTTAGTCTTTTAAACTAATTTTTTTAAATTTATTTGACATCCCAAACAAATTTTATTATAATATTTGTTTGAAATTTTAAATAAATTTAATAAAATTTGATTAGAATAACTAAATTCACGCATTTACAGAATTGACAAACTAAATTGATTTAATATTTTCAGAAAAGAAAATAATTTTTTTATTACTAACAAAGATCAATTCTAATTTTCATTTAAAATTGAAGAATAAAAATATATTTAACCCTGAAGAAACGTTTCTTTTATCAAAAATATGATGTTATAACGTATGTCTTTTAAAATATTAATTATGCTCACATTTCACATCTATATTCATCATCGTACGACAAATATTATTAAAAATTTATTAAATCTTTATATGAAAAGTAGTTTTTTTTCTACTTTATGATTTATTTTGTTGGTTGGTTTTCCTTTCATTTAAATTAAAAAGAAAAAAAAATGAATGCCTTATGATTCAGTTTAGATTTCCTATTTTAAGCTTAATGAATTTAAAAATTAATGGACCAAACGCATGAAGTTAAATTTAATTTTAGTATTTTAGAAAATATTTATTCTTCATACTTTCTAAAACCTTTTTTAACATAAAAAAAAACTTTATTTTTCATAAGTTTAGTTATAATATTGTGAAATATCTTTATCTCAAATAAAATGTCATGTTACATGACATCTCATGGTAGTCATTGTCTTGACATAATCAAAATACATGACAAATCACTATTGATGCACAATGACAAATCATTTTTAAAATTCACGAAAACTAAAATTAAAAATGTAAAACTAACACCGAATTTAGTATTATTTTCAATTAAATAAAATGCCTTAACATATTTCATATACACTAAAATTAATTATATTTCTTATAAATTTTAAAAAATTAAATAAAAAATTATAAAAACATAGTGCAAAGTTAATTTTAATAGTAAAATGCTTTTTTAATATTTTTTTATAAAAAATTATGGAAATTTCATTTAAACATATTCTTATTACATTTCATAGTTAATTCAAATTTAATTATTGTCTTTGTGTTGTTTTCCTTTCCCATTCCTCGTTACTTATTTTTTTATCACTTTCCAGGTTCTTCCACCTTTAACTGAATAGTGAAGAACAATACCTAAAAATTACCCAATTGGGGGAATTAACTAATGGAGTACATGAATCCTAGAAGCACCAAAATGTGTTCCCATTTTATGTAGTTTGAAGATGATGCAGGAATTTAAAGTTAATTAATTAGCCATGTTTAAATTCTGATAAATTATATCATTTTATTGTGGGCTAGCTAGGTATGAAATTAGCTCCTAGGGTTAGGATCCATCAGCTTCTGTAATTTTCTATTGTTTGAAGATTGAGATTAAAGTAAATTATTTAAATTAGTGTGCTAATACTTCTATCTCAACTTTTACCTTAACAATTATTAGTTTATAATATATCAATGATATAATATTGTTAATTTATATTCATTAGTAAATATTTTCTTTTTTTAATCAACATTAAATATGTTAGAAAGTTTGCTAATCATTATTAAAACATAATTTTATTAATTACAATAGTTTTTTAAAGTTTTAAACATCAATGCATTATTATAATTTTATAGAATGTGTCTGAAAATTAAAAAAAAAAATGCATATGAAAATATCTAAAAAATAATAATGACTTACTATTATGGATATGAAATGAATATGAATATCCCAAAAACAAATTGAAAAAAATCTGAAAGATATTTCTTTACAAAAAGAAAAAATGTTCATCTTTATGAAAATTATAGTAAGTTAAACCCGACTATAAAAAATAAAAGTATTCCTTTAATATTTTTACACATTAATTTCCATTATATAAAAAATAAATAAAAATCCGACTTAGAATCTTTTTGAGTTCATGACATGACATGACATTCCTTAATCCATCCAAAGTTAAAGTAAACATCAGCATAAGTATCTTTTGAAACAGGAAACTCCACTGAATTTTTTTACAATAATATGTTCTTCAATTTTAAAAAGTAAAAGTCATTTAATAAGAAATTATTATATATTTGTATAAATTTGTAATTTTACACCAGTTATTTTATAGAACAATATAGTATGAGCAATAACTAAGTAGATAATAGGGTTACATATGTTTTTTTCCCTCAAATTTTAGTAAATTTTTAGTAAATTTTTGAATTAGTCTATCTTTTGAAACTTTATACCAATTTAGTCTTTTATCTTTAGAAATACGTAGATTTAGTCTTTCTTACCAAATTTTGTTAAGTTTATCTGACGTTTCAAGCGTATTTCATGATAGTATTTAAATTGTTTACACCGTTTAACACATTTTCGCTTCAATATTAATTCAAATATTATCATAAAATACATTCAAAATGTCAAATAAACTTAACAAAATTTGGTACGAAAGACTAAATTTACGTATTTCTAAAGATGAAGGACTAAATTGGTATAAAGTTTTGAAGAAGGACTAATCCTAACATTCATTGAAACTTGAGAGACCAAAAACATATTTAATTCTAGATAATAATATAAAATTATTTTACATTATTAATACATAATTGTTAAATTCTATTATTTTTCCTTTGTCACTGTGTGCTTGTACTTGAAATGTTGAAAAATGGCATCAAATTCCACTTTCATATGTTTTTATCATATTCTCCCTTTCATTCATTCCATTCTCACATTTCTCATCCATCACCATCATCTTTCACCACCAAAATCGTACTATTTTTTTTTTTCTGAAACAGTGTCAAATTTTGGGATAAGATCATCAATGAAAATCATGATTTTTTCTTTTTTAATCAATCAAATTGATTATGAATCAAAAATGTGTGAAACACAGAGATTGAAAATGACAAAGATAGAAGGCAAAAATGAGACCCACATGAGTTGAAGTGTAATAACTAGAACACAATAGAGATAGGTGAATGATTAATTTTTTCATTCAACTTGGTGCTTTGTGCATTATTTTCTTCCTTTGGGGTCTTTTCTTTCTTCAAGTTTCACGTTGGGAAAAGATTGATATCAACTCACTAAAACTACTTTTTCCCCATTGTTTGGTGAAAAAAGGTTTTTTCATGGTGGTGTTTATAATAATTGTACCCACAAAGATGAACTTTAAAGTCAAAACATGGAATATTCATATTGTCACATGACATGACTAAAATATCTAACTGTAATTAATTAATTAATTAATTGCAATTAAAGGATTAAATATAATTGAATACTCTAATCATTGACTTTTTTCTCTTTTTTTTAGATAGTTTTGCTGTTGGAGCAATAGTGATGAAGGATGAGTTTTTAAATACAGGTCAAATCAGTATTATAACAATGTTAATTTTTGGTCAATAAAATTTATTAAAAGTTGTCTCTAGAAAAATGAAAATAAATTATTTAAAAAAAAAAATCTCATAACTTCTATAAGTTTCTTAGGGGTCATTGATCAGTGAAAAATTCTATGACAGCTATCTTCTTCTAGCTGAAAAAGAAGGGTGGAGGAGCTTCCGATGTGGACATCATTTTAACTCAAGTAACATGTTTTTCTTCAATTTTATTTATTCATTTACTTTTTTATTTATTTTCCCGGATTACCCTCTTATGTATCTTTTAATTTTATGAAGAAATATGTTGCTTTGATCGAGGGTTTAAAAACAAATGGAATTTTAGAAATTTATAAAAAAATACTAATGGATTAAAATTAATTAATTTTAAATTTACTTTTTTTTTTTACTATAGTAGTGCATAATGAGTTTTTTTACAGCGTTCTATGTGTTCTAATTCACCTGCAAACGAGGCATATGAAGACGCAATGACACTTTTGTAATTTTTTCAAACTTTTATGCCTCGGTTGTACTTAGAACCGAAGCATAAATCCCCTAAAATTTTTATTTTGATTGCTACTTTTATATTTTTAAATTGGTGACAGACTTTTATGTATCGGGTCATATCTAATTGAGGCATATTTGATTGTTTTTCGAGTGAAATATGTCTTGAGTCACATCTAACTAAGGCATATAGATGTTTATGCCTCGGTTTAAAATCAACCGAGGTAATAAGCTTTCTTAAGGTTTAAAAGAAATTGCCCCACTATTCGTCTTCTTCGTGTGGAGTAGCAACCATTTTTCTTTCTTCCATTTCTGAATGTCATTGTTGCAAAATGCAAAGGATCCTTCTTCCACACAACTGTAGTTTCGTCTCTCCACCATCGGTCTACCATCGAGCATGCCTCCTCCATCGCACGGACCTCCTCCATTGTTGTCGTCGCAGAGGTTGTGAAGTTACCTCCATTGTCGTCATTCAATCCCGCTTGTAAGTATGTGTTTTTCCTTTTTCTAATCGTAAAACTCTCCTCTGGGTTTCGAACGTCGATGCGTGCATCGAAGTCGTGATATGGCTCACAGTGGTTTAGTCGTGGGATGTTTCACATTTTCGTTCAGATGGTGAAGAGAGGTTGTTCTGCGTCGCTGGTGAGATGAATGAAGGCGTCATGAAGTTGTTCCGACGTGATGCGATGGTCAAAGATGGTGGTGACGACACACTGCGACATTTAGGATTTGAATGGTTGCTAGGGCTTCTGATTTGGGAGAAGGTTGAAGATGATGATGTGGCACACTGTGGTTGGTGTAGGTGTGTGTATAAGGATCATGGCTACGTGTCATGTTATTATTGGGTCATAAAGTACTTTTTTTAAAATTTTGTGATACACATTAGGCCTAAGTTCCCTCTAGAACCAAGGCAGTAGCCCTTACACATGCCTCAGTTCATAACCGAAGTATAAACATATCTTTTTTTTTACCTCGCCAAACATATATATCGGGTGTAAAATCGAAGTCAAAAGACCAAAATAACTGCGACATAATTTTTTCCTTGCACTAGTACTATCATACTTAATTTTTTTTTTCTTAAAGATGTTACTAATCATTCTTGATGTACTAAATATCTTTTCAAAATTAGCTTTCTTATTATAATTGTTCTCTTAAGTATATTTATTTTTTGTTCTAATATTTATTCTATTTGAGAGCTTACATTATTTAAAAAAGCCTTTAAAAACATGATTGTTTTGAAAATAAAGTTCTTAACCATTGTTGAGCACAATGGTACTTACATAAATGGATTTTACATTTCCTAAGGAAAACATAAATGAATTTACATAACTAAAATGTACTTGATAACTTTATTGGTAGTTTTAAAATTCACTTAGTTGTAATAGGTCAAAGTTGAAAGAACTTGAGTATTTAAGATTTTTTACTTCAATTAATTATAGTTCGATTCTTCATTTTGACGATTGTTTATAAGTTACATGTGGATAATTTTTTTAATGACGATCCTTAAAAAAAATTGCATTCTCCTCTTAATTTTTTTATTTCGCATATGCAACAAGTTTATAAACTTAAAAAATCTCTATGAAATAAAGCAAGTTAATTTATAATGGACTTCAAAATTAAGCCAGAGTTCAATTTATATTATCCATATTTCTTGTTTTTAAGTATCTATTATGCATTCAAGTTTTAATTTATTATAACATATACTCATACAAATTTTAATAGTTTTTTTATCATAAGTTTAACCAGATAAAACCAATTTATACAAAGTTGTGAATATAAGAACTTAAATAGCAATAGTATTAATTTTACTAACAAATTTTGTATAACTATTATTACAAACTTACCAATTTGGTAATCTATACGTTTAACCATTCAACACTATCACTACTATTATTATTATTATTATTATTATTATTATTATTTATTTATTTATGTCTTTTAAGTTGAATAATAAGTATTTAGCAGATGGAAGTTTCCCCACAGAAGCAATTGAGAGTGGGCAGAATATGGACACTTAATTTACAAAAGAATAGTAGATACGGAAATGATTGTGTGGAAGCTTCATCTACCAAAAACAACATAAAAAAAACAACATAACATGTTCTTTAAAACTTTGACACCAACTTATATCATCATAAATGGTACATTTGTAATAATCTTCCAACTCAAATAGAGTAAATTTTGATTCATGAATTTTTCAGTGTTGATGTAATTTAGATAGATATCAAACTTTATATAAATATATATAGTAATATTTACCAAAAATTTATTTAAAATTTTGTAAATTTAATGTCTTTTATATTTTCCATTAAAAGGTAAGGAGCATGCGACGCGTGACAAGGGCACGATGGTCATTAAATTAAATTATTATGATATAAACTTTGTTTTCATTTTCGATTTTTGCTTCTCTCCGTTTTCTCCCAAACCAAACCCTCACCAACCCTTTGGTTCTTCTTCTTTCTCCTCGTGGCGATCCGATTCGGCTGAGAGCGCTCCTTTGGCCTCTGCAAAATTAGCTGCATGAGCTGGTTTGGGAAGCTTCGTTTATTCGCTAATTTCAATTCCTTTCACTTCATCACTTCTCTCTTAATTTTTACCCTCCATTTCTCACCTCAATCTTCTTTTTCTCTATTCAATTCCAACGCTAAAACCAATTTCCATCGTAATTTCCTCATACCGTTTCACCATGAACTCCACATTCAAGAGTAATCATCAATTACGCAGAGGTTTCTTAATTCTTCACCGCATGCTGTTTTTTTCAAGTGTTTTTATGCCTTTGTTTATTTGTCGTGTCTGTAGATATAAGTGCATTTGCATGGCAACTTGTTTTACGATACAGTGATCATGTGTTTTATTACGATACAGTGATCTTGTGTTTTATTACGATACAGTAATCATGTGTTTTAACCAAATTCATTTTGTAGAATGAAAGGGTAAATGTTTGCGTGCATGCTTAGTTTGAACTTTCTAATAGATCTAGGGTTAGGCTGGTAGAGTGGGTCTAGCAATTGAACTTTCAAAAGTTATCTTATATATTTGGAAGAATAAGATTGCAATCTCTTCGAGTCTAGGCGTGGAGGTGACTGATATTTTGGCGGGTTTTACTCTCAATTGCAAGGTTTTAAACTGTTGTTCTAGTCACGGTTAAGTCGTGTTCCTTGATGTTGTGGAAGTTGCGGATGATACAGAACCTGGGTTGTGGAACCCTTGGTTGTGGACTGTTTTTCAGACAATACCTGGGTTAAGTGCATAGAAATAAAGATTACGATCATGATGGTGTTTTTAGTGCTGAATATTGAGTGTGATTTGGAAAGGGAAACAACCTCTCGGGCCTTTCCACCGAATTATAAGTGCATAAAGTCAAACTGAGCATTGCCTGTACCAGCTTGTGCATCTGAGAGTTATTTTTTTTTTCTCAAGTTTTGTATCTATTTCTTTGTATCTGATAAAATGGACTTAGATTCCCTCTCCTTCCTTGTAGACCTTTGCTGTGCAAATGTTCACAAACAGCAGGGGAGGTCACCTTCTGTTATTGTAATAGGAGGTGGCATGGCTGGGATTGCTGCTGCACGTGCGCTTCATGATGCCTCATTTCAGGTATTCAGGCAAATAATTTTTTTGGCTATCTTTCACATAAATTTTTTAGTTTATTGGTTTTGCATGCTACTCTAATCCACAATTATTGATACTTTATCCAAGTTGTGCTTGCGGCTACCTACATGGCTGCAATGATCCATATCTGTGAGATTGCAAGTAATATATACTGATTGAATAATAAATACTATTAAAAATGAATTCTTCTGTGTTGAACCTCGTTCTGTATCCCCCAGAAGTTTAAAGTTAATTGCAATCTATTTCTTTCACTGGAAAAAAAAATGTTGAACTGTTCTATTATGGTGTTTGTTATGTTCTGGCTCAATTTAGGGACGCTGTCTAGGTAAGGTTGTTTACATGAAAACATTTTATAATAGCTGGGAAACTATCCTGGGTGAAAATTAAAAACTCCAGGAAGTGACAAAAACAAGCGAGCATATATTTAGCAAATGAAGAGAGGCAATCTCTCCTTTAATTTTTTAATTTCCTCTCTTGATCATACATACTTTTTTACTTGTTATACTTTTCTATCAGGTGGTTCTTTTAGAATCTAGGGAAAGACTTGGTGGCCGAATTCACACTGATTACTCATTTGGCTTTCCTGTTGACCTGGGTGCATCATGGTAATACTTACACTCTTTGTTCTCCTTTTTCTTTTCATACATTAACAAGAATGTGGCATTTCTCCCTTTACTATTATTAAAAGTGGCAGACAATGATTCAGGTTGCATGGAGTTTGCAAGGAGAATCCACTGGCTCCATTGATTGGGAAGCTGGGACTACCTCTTTACCGTACAAGCGAAGATAATTCTGTCCTTTATGACCATGATTTGGAAAGGTAAAGAGTGTATCTTTTTTATATTTAAATGATAAGATATCTATTTCTGCTGTGTACTTCCATGATTAATTGACTACTTTAGAGTATGCTTCAATTTAATCTCTGCTTATACTGAATAATATACATTGTTGAATACAATCGACTTCTTGCAGCTATGCACTTTTTGATATGGATGGGAATCAAGTTCCCCAGGAGTTGGTAACAAAAATTGGTGAAACATTTGAAGTGATTTTACAAGAGGCAAGTATGTTAATATTTCTAATTATATGGTTTATCTGATATATTGAATTTTCATTATCAAAAAGAGAACTTTTGTGGATTACATTGCTTTTCTGATTCATTCTGTCAATGATTCTTCTTATTATGAGCATCACCTCTTAATATTGACCCTGTCTAATGCAGGCCAACAAAGTAAGAGATGAATTCAGTGAAGACATGTCCATACTTCGTGCACTTAAAATTGTTTTTGAAAGAAAACCAGAATTGAGGTCATTATGGCATATAAAGTCCTTTGATCACTGTTATTTATTTTCTTGAAGCTCAAGTAATATATAATTTAATTTTATCTATTGTATGTAGGTTGGAAGGGCTTTCCCACAAAGTGCTGCAATGGTATTTGTGCAGATTGGAGGGCTGGTTTGCTGCGGATGCTGATGCCATATCGCTGAAATGTTGGGATCAGGTAATTTGACAAAACCCAGTTAGAGATGTTTCGGTTCTGTTATAGGCTTATGCCACTGAAATTTGAATTTGTCGACAAATCATTGATAGGTGGTGGCCTGAAGTGAATGGGAAACTTTTTCTCTTTCAGCTGTCTATTGTAATAATTGTTATATGTGTGTGTGTGTGTGTGTGTTTATAGTTGGAGAATAAAGTGTTGATTGTAAAGTTTCAAACCCACAGTTATGCCTAAAGGTTTGAGTTTGAGGTTACGTTGCAAGCCGTGCCATTTATACTTGTTTTTGTTTAGTATATTAGATATTAGATTAAAGGACGCATTACGAGATGGATCATATTTGATTCTAGTCACTTGTGCCAGTTAACTGTTAATTACCACTCGCATTAACCTTTTTTTGTCTTTGACTTATTCTTCCATTTTTTCTGCCCACAGGAAGTATTGCTACCTGGTGGTCATGGTCTTATGGTCAGGGGTTACCAGCCCGTTATAAATACCCTAGCCAAGGGTCTTGACATTCGCCTTGGACACAGGTATGTATTAATTCAAGTTGGGTTTTGGAAATCTGTGTCCCCAGTTATGTTCCTTAACTAAATTTAATGGCATCGATAATACATCTTCTCAGGGTAACAAAAATAGTTAGGCAATATAATGAAGTAAAGGTGACAGTGGAAAATGGGAAAACATTTGTTGCAGACGCTGCTATTATTGCTGTGCCTCTTGGGGTGCTGAAGTCAAAGGGCATACAATTTGAGCCAAAGCTACCAGACTGGAAAGAAGCTGCCATTTCTGATATTGGAGTTGGGATTGAAAATAAAATAATTTTACACTTTAAAAATGTTTTTTGGCCCAATGTTGAATTCTTAGGAGTAGTTGCAGAGACATCATATGGATGCAGCTACTTTCTTAATCTCCACAAGGCTACAGGTCGCCATGTCCTTGTTTACATGCCTGCTGGGCAGCTGGCCAAAGACATTGAGAAAATGTCTGATGAAGCAGCTGCTAACTTTGCTTTCATGCAGCTCAGAAAGATCCTTCCAGATGCTTCTTCACCGGTAACCATGATAATTCTTATGTTTTATATTACCTTTTGCTATGCAAGAGAAGTAAAAGCTACAATCCATATTTGTTTAGGCGCCAGACCTATTGGTGTTTTTAAGATATAATTTGTTTGAATTATGCAGATTCAGTATCTTGTGTCTCGATGGGGTACAGATATTAATACATTAGGTTCGTATAGCTATGATGCAGTTGGAAAACCACACGATCTGTATGAGAGGCTACGGGTTCCTGTAGATAATTTATTCTTTGCGGGGGAAGCAACAAGTATGCTGTATACGGGGTCTGTGCATGGTGCATTCTCTACTGGTATGATGGCTGCTGAGGACTGCAGAATGCGTGTCCTGGAGCGATATGGGGAGCTAGATTTGTTCCAACCGGTAATGGGAGAGGATGCTTCAGTGATACCACTCCTGATCTCTCGTTTGTAATCTCAGGACCCCCTTCTGCATCGCATCTCTTGTCAAATGTTGTGTTGAACCCTTGATGTGTAAACCTAGACTTTCATAAATCTCATGAATACGCGTCAACATTTAGTTGTAGTTGTAATGCTCACACATTGCTGCTTACTTTACTGTCTCAACGCTCTATTCTTTTTAGGCCTTGTTTTATCGCGGAAGAACTACTTTACATTTTGTTATTTTTGTAGAAATTAATTACGTGATTATCACACTACCCACAAGTAATGTCGAATGTATGGAACTGTGTAGACTTGGTGATGGACGTGATTGAAGTAGAAACTCCAGCTAGTTGTGAAGATTAATTAGTTGATCAAGATTTTTAAAAGAAAATTTCCAAAATTTAAAATTGATATACGAAAATTAATTTAAATTTTTAAAAAACTTTATTTTTTCTTATCTTACGTGTACTTATAAAAAAACAATTTATTTAACTATCAGTGTGCATATTTCAGAGACAAGCAGAACTTTTTCATATTCTAAACCTTGGCCATACTAAACATGAAGGTCACCAAAAGTAAGGAAATAATTGAAAGAAACATTGGCCACCAAAAACAAGTTTTTGTGTCACAGGCCTATGCGTTATTAATTCTTCAATGGCATTATCAAAATAATTAGGATAGGGATGAAAAAAATAGTATTAATCCGATTGGTCGATCCAAATAACAAAATGGATTCATCCAATTGGAAAAAGTAGTATTTTAAATTAAGTCTCACTAATTTTGATTCGATCCATTTAATTGGTTACCAAATAGATTTAAACTAGTTTAGTCTAAATTCGTTTTTAGAAAAAGAATATTATTTATTATTTTAGAAAGATTAAAAATGATACTATTTTATTAAGATATACAGTTTTTTTTTTTTAAAGAGAAACCTATACATGTTAGAATTGATATGTTAAGTCAAGCCATTTTGGGAAAAACATCGAATCAAAATCAATGTTCTAATATTTGTTATCCAAACTAAAGTCAGGTTACAACAAACTCGTGTTTATTTAACATTACTTTCATAAAATCTTGTTGATTCAAGATCAATTCTTGAAACAAAACTGCATGACATAGTTGTGCTGAAAGTGAAATTTAGGTTTTCATTATTGCATATTAGATTCTCAAAATTATGTGAACAGAGATAGATAGAGAGAAGAAAGTCCTCAACAACGTCCCCTTGGGTACTCCTACACTACATTCCTATGCAGCTAAGATGCATTCCTACTACCAAGCCATGAATTAAAAAGATGAATCCCTATGAGTCAGCAACAAGTTGATCCAAGGTGTCGTTTTCTGCGGATCTTTTGATGCGAACAACAGCCTTTTCAACCTAAAAGGAATTCAAATTCGGTTCACAAAATCACAACTTCACATATGACAAACCATAATGTGATGTAATGTAACATATATAAGATGTTAGCAGAGTAAAGTTTTGATTTTGAATACCTCTGCTTGCCAATTTGTTCTTGCAGTCAGAACTATTAGAGTTGCTGTCTGTATAAGAACTCCAAGGATCATTCCCCACCAAATACCCTATGAAAATTACAAATACATTGCATGAAATTTGTTCTTCACAAACTTAACAAGTGAGAGCTGGATAGAATCAGTGACAGAAATGTTCCAAACTTACATCAACTCCTAAAGAAGTTTTAAAGCCAAGAACACATCCAACAGTAAGACCAACAAAATAGTAAGATCCCAAGTTTACATAAGCCACTACTGCTTGCCATCCACTACCAATTGCCACCCCTGAAATATTTCCAAGAAAATTTAACCATAATTGGGATAAACCAAAGTTGGTGCTTGTGCTTGTGTAATTTTTATGGCTTTGTTACCTGAAAGTATTGGTTGAATGCCATTCAGGAAAACAGAAATGGCAAGCAAGGGAGTCAAATGAGACACAGCCTCAATGACTTCAGAGTCAGAAGTGAAAAGTTTGCTCAGAGTAACCCGGAATATCAAAATAATGGAGCAGAAAATCACACTAACGAGGATGCTGGTTCCACTAACTACGAAGACAGAGAATTTTGCTATCCTTGGATGGGATGCTCCTAATTCATTGCTGATTCTGATACTGCAATGATGGATCATTCCATTAGCAAACTTTTGAGAAGGTTTTTGGAATGAAAAAACACATTGTTTTGTTGCTAACCTGGCTGCTGTACTAAGGCCTAACATGAATTGCATATCCCAGTTCAAATAGTTCATACTGAAACCACATTAAGACAGATGTTATGGTTGTTGGAAATAATCAAAGTGCTAGGTCCCACATAGAAGTGAGAAAATGAGAAAATATATATAACTCTTTGGCACAATACAAGAAGAAATATTCCAAGACTATATTTATTGACATACCAAATTGAAATTGAGTCCAGTGAGATTGTGGGATTGGAGAGAAGTCCTGATATAAGCACTAGTCCTTGGCTGTACCATATCTCCAAACTGCATTAAGATACCCTTTTAAGATTAGATTAATAGAACAAATTGATGTAAATAATCATGTGTGTGTGTGTATCTATGCCGAGTAACACTATGTTGAGATAGAAGTTGAAAGATATTTAGAGAATTTATTATGTATAAAATAAGGAATGAAGATTTTAATGCTGAGTGAAAAAATACTTGAGTTTCTTTAACTGAAATCTACACATTTACTAAATAGTTCATACACTAATTTCAAAAGCTACTTTATCAATTTCTTTTTAAGTTTCCTTTGTGACTATTTTGGAGAAACTAGAAAATATAATAAATTTTCATGAATTGAAGAAAATATTTATAAGTTTTTTGTCCTTTTCATTTTTATAGTACAATAAATGTATAAAAGTGAATTACTTAAAAATTAAGTGAAAAGTAAGAATATAAATGATAAAAGAAAGGTAATCAATATAGTCAGTAGAAAAAATATCTTTCAAAAGTTCTTGAGTTACAATGTAACAGATACAGTACTTTAAAAGTTATAGCCACCTCAATCTTGAGTGGTTAGCAATTGTAAATGGTGTATAGAAATCAAGACTCATTTATGTATAAAAGAATTTATGTAAAAAGTAAAAACTGGGGAGAGATTGATATATAGTGATAAAGTCATACATACCATAACATGACAGCAGAAGCAACTGTGAGCTTGAAATAAGGCCAAATTCCTCTGAAGGCTTTTACACTGAAACCAGTCCAAGTTTCCTTGCATAATGGGCTAAATATGATGTAGAAGGCATTCAACAAGACAAGAAGCCACCAAGAAAAACTGAGACAAAGGGCTGCCCCTAGAAGACCATAGTCCAAAACATAGACAACTACCCAAGTGAGAAGAATGTGAACAAGGAACACCCCAATTGACATATATGCAAGAGGATTCACAATGTTCTGAGCTTGAAGGAACCTCTGCATTGGACAGCTTATAGTAAATGCATAGAGTTGGGGAATGAGTCCCCTGGAAAACACTTGGCCTCTCTCTGCTATGCTCTCTGACTGTCCTATGGCTTTCAGAAAATCCCCAGAAAACCAGTACAGAAATGAAAGAATCACTGCTGCTCCAATGTGTAAGATCACTGCTCTTTGCAATATGATGCTCATTGCTCCAAGCTTTTTTGCTCCATATGCTTGTCCACACACAGTTTGCACTGCACTTGCCATTCCCAACTGTTTAAGCAAAATATATGCAATCATCACAAATATTCAATCAATACTAGTATCATACTCTTACTCTGCAATACACTTTGTATAGTTTAAATGTCTTAAAACCACACAAACATCAGTGATGTTAAGTAAAAAGTAAGAAGAAAACATTGATTCTATTCTATTGTTGAGTCAAACTTCTTCTGCTCAGAGAATAATGTCAAAAACATTGCATCTAATTTTGTACCAGTTAAAAATATGTTCAGAAGAGTATGTTAAGTAGTAGTGTCCATACCATAATACCATAAGCAAGACCCTGAATACCAACACTGGCTAGAGATGCCCCAGCAAGTTCTAGAGACCCCAAATGGCCAGTGAACATCAACGTCACAAAACTAAGCATGTAATTGAAAATGGACACAACAATAGAAGACCCAGAGAGGAGCCATAAGAGTCTTGACTCCCACACAACAAGCTTTGACCACCATCTCAATGCAATAGGCCTATGTTCCAAGAACTCTTCAATGGCCTCAGATGACAAATTTTTAATCTGTGTCTGTGAGTCAAGCCCTACTAGCAAGGGTTGGTGCTCCAAAGTGTCACTGAAGTCCACGGAGCCCATGGTTATTGTGTTGCACTACTGTACAAATCACAAACAGTTTGAGTGCATGGAGTGATGCATCACAAATAAGCAGTTATTTATGCATGTGGAAAAGTTATTTGTTCACCAAAGATTATGCAGCTAACCTTCCAACATGTTGTGTTGCAGTTGTGTCCACGTGCTTGCATATGGTATCTATTTATTTGTACATCAAAAAATGGAATCTTTATAATGACAACACGATAAATAATTAGATGTCTCTCTCCAATGTAGTAATAAAAAAAAAAAAAAAAAACAATTTTCTACCCTTTTGAAAGATTGGTAGGCTGACACTTGAAAATATGTACAGAAAGTTAACAGAAAATGTGATTTGTTCAAAATGAGAAGAACTGACATTCCGTCATGAAGCAGCTGAAAGTCTTCAATGGACTGTTAGAATCAGAAGAACAGAAAACAAGTAAAAAAGAAAGAAAATGTTAAAAAAATCATTCCATTTTCATCATTTTTTTTCTCTTCAAAATGGTATGAATAAAAGATACTTTTTAGACTTCCTTCTCACCTCCTATAATTAAATGCAAAGTTTCTTTCTACAGCATCATTGCATTATATATATATACATATATATATATATATATATATATATATATATATATATATATATATATATATATATATATATATATATATACACATATATATATATATATATGTATATATATTAAATTTACTAACTTTCAAAATAAATATCTTGAGAAATTATATATAATATTTTTAATTTGTTGACAGTAATAAAAACTTTCACTTTAATAATGTACATTTAACGTGGGCTGTGTTTGGAGGGGGTTAAGGTTTTGTCTTTTTCCTTTAAAAGGAAAAGTTAAGTGTATTACAATAATGTTTGTAATGCCAATTAGTGTTAGATGCATGAATATTACATTATCATGTGTTGCCATTGCTTTTACAAAAAATAAATGTTCTGTTAACACTGTGCAAGATATTTGCAGAATTTATTATTTTTATTTATTAACTTACTTCCATCATTTATTTTTATACATTTTAAAACATAATTGTTAACAATAAAACAATATATTCTTTATATTACTTCATTTGATTTTTAATAATAATAAAAATAATATAAAAAAACTTGGGCGATGAAATGACCATTTTACCTTTAATATAAATTAATAAAAACTTAAATTATTTATGGGTCTGAAAATATATTTCAAATTATATAATTTGAAATTATTATTTTTAAAAAATATTTTGTATGGTATAACTTAAAAATATTCTAAATTACACCATCTAAAATGTATTTCAAAAATTAATATATTTTGAATCCTACAGTTCGAAATATACTTCTAAATCTGAGAATATATTTCTTATTTACATGATTCCTGAAGTCAAAGCTCATCTTGAGTTATGTGAACACAATTAAGTTAACAAGATCTTCTAAGAAATGAAACCTAACATTTATATGTTTACTTCTTCCATGAAAGAAAGGATTCTCAGATAGTTGAATAACTATATTATCACACAAAATCATAATATGCTTCTATTCTTTAAAACCTATGGTCTCCAATATTTTCTTGATCTAGATACATCAACATGCACATGATGTTGTAGTTTTGTACTATGCTTATGTTGTAAATAGTGTTATCGCTGGCTGTTTCTTGAAAGACCATGAAATTGCCCCAGATCCTAATGAAAAAACAAATCCAGACATGCTTTTCCAATCATATATTTCTCTGGCAAAATCATTATTTGTATAAGCCACCAATGTTGTGTTTTCTCCTTTCTTGTAAAAAATGTTGAGATCAGTTGTCCCATTTAAGTACCTTAAAATTCTCATGGCTATAAACCAGCGAGTTTCCATGGGATTGGCCATGAATTGGCTAATTAGACTAACTCCATATATTAAGTATGGTCTGGTTGCATTAAGTAAATAAGACTCCCAACCATTTGTTTGAATATAGTAGCATCCATTTTAGGCCATGAATCATTTCTAGACAGCTATGTTTTTGGAACAATTAAATTCTTGAGTGCATTACAATCCATGATGTCAAACTGAGATAAAACCTCCTGAGCATGTTTTCTTTGACACATAAAAATTTCATGTGCATTCTGCAAAGTTTCACCTCCAAGAAAATACCTATCTTTCCAAAATGAGTCTTATATCATGGAGGTTTTAAAGTCATCATACACGATCTCATCATTTCTAGTGTATATTAAATCATTTACATATAGACTCAATCAAAATTTTACCTCTCTCTATTGACTTTGTGAATAATGTATGCTCACAAAAATATCTTTCAAAATCACGTCGCTAGAAATATCCTTCTATTTTGTTGTACCAAGCTCTTGGTTGTTGTACATATATTATTTTCTTAAACTCTCCATAAAGAAATGTGCTTTTCACATCTAGTTGAAATATGACCTAGCCAAACTTACAGCCATTGAAAGTATGACGTGTATGGTTTCCAATTTAGCAATTGGTGAAATAACTTCAATGTAGTCCACCTCATAGTATTGTGCATACCCTTTTTCTATTGGTCTCTTTAAATTTGTCAATTTCTCCATTTTCCTTTGAGTTTAGTTTTGAAAATCCATTGAACTCCAATTGGCTTTACTCCTTTGGGCACATCAATCAATTCCCACGTTTGATTTTTTTCAATTGCCTCCATTTCGTTTACCATTGCATCTATCCACTTTTTGCTTTTTAATCGCTTCTTCAAATGTCACTGATCAATTTTAGTCACTCACATTGCACTTGTAACTGATAAGCTTTCTCTTTCTTCATACTCTGACATCCACACTGGTTTTCTTTCAACTGGAATCTCAAGTCCTGGGATATGAGATTCATTTGTCTCCGATGATATCACTTTTCCTGAAAGTGTTCTCCTTTGGCCGCTTTCTCCTCCTTGCCTTCTGTTTCTAAGAAAATCAAGACGCTTTTGTTTGGACATGATGATGAAACTATTAGTGGGGTGAACAAAAGAATAAGAGAAAACAAAGGTTGCAGGAAGTAATGGCCAAAAACTTGTATTAAGTAGAAACTTAATTGTTATAAAGATTAAATGGGCTTCTAATCTATAACAATATAAGAAAAACAATGTCCACTAAAATGACCAACCACTCTTATTTATCATTTTGACACCTGTCTGTTTCATTTTAAGTTTTTCGTTTTTTTTTTCCGAAATAAATGTGTAAACCTTTTTCTCTTATTCTTTGATGCTTTAATAGTGTGTAAAATTCTTTGAAAACTTTTTTGTTAATTATAAATTTAAACTTTCTCCAATGCAATCTTACACTTTCCAAACAAGACAGAAATGGAATAAAATGTGTAATTAATTTAAATGACTTGCTCTTTTCTATATGAGCCATGAAACCTACAGTCAAAAGAATAAATTATCATCAGATAAAATACTTCATTTAAAGAAAAAACATTAAATTTAATAAATTTAAATTGTTTTATCCAGCAAAACATTGAAGAAAAAAATAATTTAAAATAAAACCATCTAAGGATCATTGTATTTGAATATCCACATAAAATTTCCTGTCCTTACATAAGATAAATCCATTCCGTTCTATGTTTAACATAAGAATCATCAAATTTATAAGATTCATGCTTGCAAGAGGCCAACCAGTTTCACTATAAATATAATGACAAGAAATTTACAAGTTTACAGCTAAAAAGAGAAATTATGTACAACATTTCAGAAACAAGCAGAACGACGACATACAAGCCAAGTTGAAGGCTCTCAAAAATATTGAATCAATTGGCTCGGAAATCCTATTTCAATTCATGTCAAAACTGCTGATAAAATTTTTACTTGTTATATACATCAAATAGCAATTTCTGTTGATCTTTACCCAGCCCAGAGAACCACTTCCTCAGAGTTTCAGCGTTGTCACAAACAGATTTAGAATAAGCTGAAAGATTGATGTTGGCATGAAAAAGGGTTTCAAAATCAAGAGGAAGAAGGCCAAACAGAGCACTGGCAGTGGCAAATTGAAGAGAAAGGTCTGCTTTCATGGAAGAGGCGCGACAAAAATAAGTAAACAAATAACATCTCAAGTTCTTAACACCTTCATCTTCAAATCCACCAACATCAACTCCAGTCCTGAAATTTATAACATTTATCACTTTGTTAAAACACAAACAATAATTATGTGAAAGCACCCTTCTTTGTTAAAGCAAATACGATCAAATAATATTTTAATGTTCAATATCAAGAGAAATCAATTAATTTGTAGCTTAAAGCCTAACATTGTGTATGGACAAGGGATTTTTAAAATTTCAAGAAATTGAAATGCATGCCAATTGAATTCCTTCTGATTGAATTATCTTAGTTTTCTAAATCTTTTGTTTATATAGAGTAATTAAATATCTAGCATTACAATTTCTTTTATTTGGATAAAGTAATTAAAATTTTCTTTTAAGATAAAATTCCATTCAAAAATACTCTCTAAAAATTCCTAAATTTCAATTTTATTTTAATTTCCTATATTACTCCAATGAAATAACAGATTTTACTCCAATGAATTTTAAATTCACCAAATAATGTACATTTACTCTCTTAAATTACTTCATCCAAAACACAATAAGCTGATACCCAGAAAGTGGGATTTAGTGTTCAACAATAAAAAATCATTATTTCGTTTAGACAACTCTAAATTATCTTATTTGTAAGAGGCTCTGTTTAACTTGATAAGCCATGCATATATCCTCTCAATTTCTCACTCTTATGAAACATACATATATCCTCTATTCATACAAAATATGTATCACATTATGCATGAATGATTAGTCACAATAATAATATCAGAGCAAAATTGATCAATTTACCTTCCAAGCTGACCTAGAAGAACAATTATACGAATAGCGAAGTTCTCATCTACACATGAGTCGAGTATATTCAGCAACTGAGGAACAAGTTTCATGTCAGCCCAGTGCCAGCTCTGTATTAGGAAAAGAAACATGAAATCAGGGGGATTGATAATGATGAAATCACCTAAATAATAATATGAGAAGTCGAGAACAGTATAGCTCTCCACCACGCAAAAAATTAGGCCTTGGCAACAAGTCACTTATTTCAGCAAATGATAGTGAATAACATGAGTTACATCACATTCATGAAACATTTTCATGGTCAATTTCACATTGTATAATTCTATTAATTTCAGTATGGCATCAATTCTAAAAGAAGAGATTGTCACTAATTTCAGGAAGGTGAATTTCTCCATAAATTTAGAACTTGATGAAAAAGAATTTATAGATCAAGGGTCAATAATGAGAATAATACCATTTTATTTGCTACCAATTCCACCAGTGAAAGAACATCACTCAGGCAACAACAGTCGACAGTTTTAAGGGTATCAGGTTGAGGTGCAGAAATCAGGCATTTTTCCGAACAGGGCTTGTCAATTGCACATTGAACCGACATGAATCTAGATTCGGACGAATGTACTCGTTTTATCTCTTCCAAGAGCAAGCTTGCAACTGCATCAATGGATTCGGCACCTTCCAAGAATGGGCATTTAGCATCCATACACAATTCAGCATGCAGCTGATTTATTGAAGGAAGACAGGCAGTAGCAACAGATAGGCTCCCATCCTCAAGAAACATAATTAGAGACTTCAAAACAGTCACCATTAAACCAAAATTATTTTTGTTAAAAACCTTCTCTCCACCCAGATAAGAAAAAATATGGAGAATGGTCAACACCATCAGAGAATCCAACTTGCCCGATCGAAGAATATGATAAGAAGCATCACAGATAAATCCAACATAATCAGTTGCAGCACATACTGATGATAATATAATACTTGCTGCCACCAATTGTTCACTTGAAGCTGCATCAGATGATACCTCCTCATTAACACAACTCAGAAAATCAGTGGTTCTCAAATCAGAAGACAGAGTTTCAGCATCTACTCTATTGTTTACTATAACTTTTCCCTCTATAAGAAAATCTTCAATGAGGTGAAGCAGCTCATACAAAGAATAATTCTCTACAAATAGGATTCTTGTCTCTGCATCATTCATAACTGAGGAAAAAGACGTGAACTTCGTCAAATTAAATTCAAGTTTAATGAAGCGCAAATAACATGATATTAATTAATATATTAAAAGATTATTTTAATGTTGATCATAAAATAGATTAGAAAACCTGTGTAAATATGTTCAGAATATGATCGCAAGCACTGGACTGATTTCCCATCCCAGAGTCTCCCAAATGTCTTTGTTGTCGTTGTGGAAAAATTGAACAGCATAAGTGTTAACAGCACTGAAACCCTCTCCCTGAGAAATTAAAAAGTAATAATAAAATTAATATCAACACAACCATTTGTCTACAGTTAAATACTATCATGAACTGATTTTTTTGTCTCAACAAGGAAAGCAAAATAGTGAAACAAAAACTATAGAAGGTGTTCAACAGCATTGACCTCATACTATCAAAAAGAGAACGAGACACTTACTTCTGTGAGAGCTTTTCTTCCATTTTAAGTGCAGTTAATATGTTACTAACCGCCCAGCCTGTTTGAGTAGACAAATTGCACTGAGCTATACAATTTTTTGTAGCAGTAAGTATCCTTGATATGATATTATTGTCCATAACATTTGAAAAGACAACACAAAATTCAGGAAGCTTATTGTTTAAAGATCCAATTCCATCCTCCACCGGAAAAGCAGTCCTTGAATTTTCTGTGGTGAGCACATGTGAATTACAAGTAACTCCACAATCATCATATTTTTGTGCACTAGAAATTAATTCAACATTAATTACATCAGAGGAAGGTGAAATGAACAGGTCTGTTCTTGAACTCAACACGTTCTCTGGAAGAGATTTATATTGAGAGGGAATCATCAAATTATCCTCGTCAAATATTTCATGAAATTCAATTTCAGGAAGGGATGGAGACAAGGGAAAATCCATTGCTTTTCTATAGCATTCTTCACTGAAAGCATTTTCTAATTCTAATAATTTCATATAATTTTCATCAGGCACCTTATCAATATTAATTATGGAATCAAAATTATTTGCAACATCACATATTCTTTCCCCACATGCTTGAGTGGTTTCTAAAGTACGTGGAGGAGGGCAGGAAGTGTGTCTACAGACATTTGCATCATCATAGACCTCACTGTTGGTCTCTGCTATTGTTTTTTTCTCATCACTCTTAATCCAAGGTATCATGTCCACTTTTTCCCTTCGAGATTTCTTTCTCTTCTTGTGGGCCCTTTTATTCTCTTCCTGTACATTATTAGGATTCTGAAGCGCTGCTTTTCTTCCTAAGCATTCACCATGTTTTCTATACAACAAACCATGAAAATCAGCGAGTCTCTCAGAAGACAAATTTGCAATATATTCAACTGTATCATGCATTCTTTTTCTCTTCTTGTGGTGCACATCAATAGATTTATCAGATGGGTTGCACATGTTTTGTTTAGTATTAAAGATCTCCTGAGTCAACTGTCCTGAGGCAATAACCGGAAAAATGCTTGCATCCTGTGAGCCCATCAACTGTCCATCAGAAAAAGATTCTGTACTGGAATTTACAGCAGAACTCTGTAACTTTGTTTGGTTGGATCCTCTAACAAGAGACTCCAATTTAAAACCAATACCTGTGATAGATTCGGAGCAATTTCCACCAGGAGTGAGGCGTGGAGTGCTATTCTTCCTCAATGGATCACTTACATCCACCGTTGTGCAGCAAGGCTCCAGAACCTCACTATCAAATTGGCTACGCATCTCAGACAAATTTTGCTTGCCAATTTGTCTAATGACATTTGAATTCTGCTTGTCTAGTATATTTTCATGCTGCAAAAGTGATATCCAACAAAGATAAAAATAGTTAAGACGGGCATATACAAAAGAAGAAATAGAGTAAAAAAGGGAGCCGACAAAAGAAATTTAAAACAAATACCTAATTATATGAATTCAGACATGTAACCAAGTACCATCCATAACAACTACACAACTATTATCGCTTATATAATATAACAACTCAAATAATTATGTATACTGAAAACCCCCATTTCCCAAAGTTAACCAGTCTGTTAGTGCTACTGTTATATGATCATAAAATCAAAGATTGCAAAATTTAGGGGACAACCAACCAATAAGTTCATAACCAATTGTCCATAACATAAGTAGTCCCACACTTTAATCTGCATATGAGAGTATCCAGTATGAGATCATTGGCTTCAAAAGTGTGCATGATTTCAACCAGTAGATGAGATAAAAATTTGGCAGAAAACAAAAATACTCAAACATTATACATAACCGTAAACAGTTTGTCACTGAAACCAACCTTTGTTTGTTCGCGCCTAGATCCAGCAACAGGTGAAAAGGATGCATCAAGCATATCAACACGATGTAGAAATTGAATGAAATCAATCTTTAGACGGCCTAATTCATTCCGTAAAATGTCATACCGACTTGCTTCTAACTTGTATTTTTGCTTGGTATGCTTTGCTCGTAGCATTTCAAGCTTTAGTTTGTTTTTCAAAAGCTTCATTTTTGTACTTTCAGCTTTAACCTTGTGAGTAGCCATTTCAACAGGCTTTGTCAAGGATGAGAGTTCATGGATCTTCTGTTTGAAATCCTCAATTGTCTTCTTATTCTCTTCTAACTGCTGAGACATCTGATCAGCAAGACATTTCTCTTTCATGAACTTGTTCCAGTTATCCTCAGCAAGTGCCTTCTGCTCCTCCAGTTTAACCATCTCTGCATCTGCACGCCTTTTTTCCTCGTCAACCTTTTGTTTTTCTACCTCTAATATTTCATTTGCTCTTGCCAATGCTGAATCAGCCTTTCTTTTTTCTGCTAATAGTTTGCTCTTATCAGCTTCAAACTTTTTGGTTGCCTCTTTAAACATAGATATCTCAGACACCAACTTTGTTTTTGCGTCATTAACCTGTTTCTCCAATTGTCCAATTTGAGTCCTATACTTCTCCGCCTCAACTCGGGCAATCTCCCCCTTTTCAGCAGCCTTCTTCTTTACTTCTTCTAGTAACTTGCAAGCTGCAGAAGCTTTCTTCTTATCAGAATCAGCCCTTCTCTTCTTCTCCTCTACAAGCTCCTTCAATCTACAGATTTCCTTTTCCATTTCAGCAGTCTTATTTTTCTCTTCTCCAAGTAGCTTGCAAACTTCATTGTCTTTCTTCCTTTCAAAATCATCCCTTCTCTTCTCTGCCTCCATAAACTCCTTCAATTTACCTATTTCCTTTTCCTTTTCAGCAACCTTATTCCTTTCTTCTCCAAGCATCTTGCAAAGTTCATTGTCTTTCTTCCTCGCAGAATCATCCTTTCTCTTCTCTGCCTCGATAAACTCCTTCAATCCACTAATCTCCTTTTCCTTTTCAGCAACCTTATTCTTCTCTTCTCCAAGTAAGTTGCAAACTTCATTGACTTTCTTCCTCTCAGAATCAGCCCTTCTCTCCTTCTCCTCTACAAGCTCCTTCAATCTACAGATTTCCTTTTCCATTTCAGCAATCTTATTTTTCTCTTCTCCAAGTAGCTTGCAAACTTCATTGTCTTTCTTCCTTTCAGAATCGTCCCTTCTCTTCTCTACCTCGATAAACTCCTTCAATTTACCTATTTCCTTTTCCTTTTCAGCAACCTTATTCCTTTCTTCTCCAAGCATCTTGCAAAGTTCATTGTCTTGCTTCCTCGCAGAATCATCCTTTCTCTTCTCTGCCTCAATAAACTCCTTCAATCCACTAATCTCCTTTTCCTTTTCAGCAACCTTATTCTTCTCTTCTTCAAGTAAGTTGCAAACTTCATTGACTTTCTTCCTCTCAGAATCATCCCTTCTCTTCTCTGCCTCAATAAACTCCTTCAATCTACCTATTTCCTTTTCGTTTTCAGCAACCTTATTTGTTTTTTCTTCAAGTAACTTGGAAAGTTCATTTAATTTCTTCCTCTCAGACTCATCCCTTCTCTTCTCTGCCTCGATAAACTCCTTAAATCTACTAATCTCCTTTTCCTTTTCAGAAACCTTATTCTTCTCTTCAGCAGCTTTCTTACTCTCAGAATCAGCCCTTCTCTTCTCCACATCTAAAAGCCCTTTCAACCTACCGATTTCCTTGTCCTTTTCAGCAGCCTTATTCTTTTCATCTTCCAGCAATTTGCAAGCTTCGGCAGCTTTCTTCTTCTCCGAATCAGCCCTTCGCTTTTCCTCCTCTAGCAGCTCCTTCAATCTACCAATTTCCTTTTCCCTATCAGTTTGTAAGATCCCGCTCTCATCCCCACGGCCACTGCACCCCTGCTGTGTTGTGGGAGTATCAATCTGAGGCTCAAAACTGGAAGTTTCACTCCCTAAGGGTACCTTAGCAGGAGTAAATTCCCCCAATTTATCCTCTCTTTCCACTTTGACCCCACATGCTGCAGAGAATAACATCACATCACATTAATACCATATTCAACATTCACTCAAACAAACTAAGCCAATTGCTTATGCATACTAAGCCAATAATAACCAGATAATGCCTGATACCCCAAATCTTAGAAATTTAAAATATTAGTTACCATTGGTACTGCGGGACTGGATTTCCTTTTGCAGAATCTCGACGGCTTGTCGCAGAGCCTTACGCGCTTCTACCCCCTTCAAGTATTTCTCCTTCAACTGCGTATAAAGAGGGAAAGAAAACGTATGGTTAAAATCGAAAGTGTAGCGCTAAAAATTGGACATGCGTTAAAGGAAGAGGTACTACCTTGTAACAACAGGGATTTGTGCAACCAGATTTCAGCGTCTCATCTCGATTCATTGACAATGTCATATTCGCAATGCAGTGAAATGCAATGAACCACGTTAAGAGTCGGTGACGGCGGTGACGGTTGTGACGGTGGTGAAGTAAACCCTAAACCCCATAGCCGAGAGTGTTATACTGCTTCAATATTGAATCTGCAGAGTTGAACTATTCACCCTTATTAATGTGAATTTTTGGGTTTCAATTAAAAATACAAGAAAAAACAAAAAAACAGAGAAATTTACGTTTAAATTTAAATCTTAATAAAGAAAAACAAAAATATTCATTCAGTTTGGGCATTGAACAAAAAATGAATAAAAAAAGCATGTTCAAGAAAATAAATTACAAAATCGATAATTTTAATTCTTCTTTTCTGTTGAACAGGTCTTACTATTTTGTAAGTCTAATAAAATGTGTTTAATATGTTGATTTTAATTTATTTTTTAAAATGTTATCATAATATTAATTTTTGTCATCTATAGAAATTCAACTCACGACTGATCATAAATATCTTTATAATAACTCACTTTATTTTTTTTCAATTAAGTGAATTATTGTCTAATTAATAAATTAGATATTTAAAATTTATCCAATGAAATGGTTGTGACTAAATAAAAAATCATATTTATAATACGATAACAACGAAATTATATTCTTTGTTTGATACTTGTATTGATTATAATGATTAAAAGTTGTGAAAGTTACACCAAATATGATGCATTTGAATAAAATATTAATCGTGCAATTTTGCAGGAAAGGTGAAAAAGAAATATCAAATTTAAACTGAAATAAAATTAAATAATTTTGGGGGATGGAAGATGGTTAAAAAGGAACATTTAAATTCAGAATAGCTTTTATAATTAATTTACTAGAGGATGATTTTTTTTTTTGAGTATGATGTTATGTATATAAAGTAAAATTAAGTATATGATAAGTCATTTCATCTAAATTGTAATTGAAATTGGTAAATAAAAATTTGGTAAAAGATTTCTTATCATTTTTTTGATAATTTTATTTTATATTAATAAATAATTTATCAAAATGAAAAACTTGAATGGTTATTCATATAATACACATGATTCTATGTTTTGTTGGATCTTAGGTTGAGAAGTTTGTGTCGTGAGAGATTCATGTGTAAGCAACCATTGAAGACGAAGGTGTTGCTGTCACTGTCACTGTCACCATTCTCCAACAGCACTCGCTTCTTCTCTTCTGCGGCTTCTTCAACTGCAACCATCACAATCATACCTTCAATCTTGAAACAATGCAACTCCTTAACCCACGCCAAAGTGTGGCATCAGCAGAGCATCGTGCAGGGTCTTCTGCATTTGGTGACGGACCTAATCGGAGCATACATGGCCTGCAATTCCCCTGCCGCCGCCATTCAGCTTCTACAGCGCCTCCCTCCGTCGCCGTCTTCCGTTTTCTGGTGGAACCAACTCATAAGGCGCGCCCTTCATCTCGGAACCCCTCGCCAAGTTTTCGCTCTTTTCCGTCGGATGAAGTCACTGGGGTGGACCCCTGACCACTATACCTTCCCTTTTGTCTTCAAAGCTTGTCCCTTTCTCTCCCTCGGTGCTTCCCTCCATGCTACCGTCGCACGATCTGGCTTTGCCTCCAATGTGTTCGTTTGCAATGCGCTGGTCTCAATGTATGGCAAGTGCGGCGCCGTCACCCACGCACAGCACGTGTTCGATGATTTGTGTCAGCGGGGTGTTCAGGACTTGGTGTCGTGGAATTCTATTGTGTCTGCTTATATGGGGGCGTCCGATTCAAAGACTTCACTTTTGTTGTTTCGTAAAATGACTAGACTGAATTTGATGTCCCCAGACGTGATCAGCCTCGTTAACGTACTTCCTGCTTGTGCTTCCCTGGCTGCCTTGCTGCATGGTAGAGAGGTTCATGGGTTTGCTATCAGAAGCGGGTTGGTGGATGATGTTTTTGTGGGAAATGCTGTGGTTGATATGTATGCTAAGTGTGGGGAGGTGGAGGAGGCCAATAAGGTTTTCCAGAGGATGGTGTTTAAAGATGTTGTTTCTTGGAACGCCATGGTGACTGGGTATTCTCAAGCTGGCAGATTGGAACATGCTCTTTCTTTGTTTGAGAGGATGCGGGAGGAAGACATTGAGCTAGATGTTGTGACATGGACGGCTGTTATCACAGGTTATGCTCAGCGAGGACAGGGTTGTGAAGCTTTGGATGTGTTTAGGCAGATGTGCAGTTGTGGTTCTCGTCCGAATGCGGTCACTCTAGTCTCCTTACTTTCAGCTTGTGCCTCTGTTGGGGCATTGCTCCATGGGAAAGAAACTCATTGTTATGCAATCAAATTTATTCTGGGCTTAGATGGACATGATACTGGGGACGATGATTTGAAGGTGTTTAATGGTCTCATTGACATGTATGCTAAATGCCAAAACACAGAGGTGGCTAGAAAAATGTTTGATTCCGTGTCTTCAAAAGATAGAGATGTGGTTACCTGGACTGTGATGATTGGTGGGTATGCCCAACATGGTGATGCCAATCATGCTCTACAGCTTTTCTCCGAGATGTTTTATGAGTATATAAAGCCTAATGATTTCACTTTATCATGTGGCCTTGTGGCCTGTGCTCGTTTGGCAGCATTGAGGTTTGGAAGGCAAATCCATGCTTATGTGTTGCGCAATTGCTGTGGTTCTGTTATGCTGTTTGTGGCTAATTGTCTTATAGACATGTATTCCAAATGTGGAGATGTGGATACCGCTCAGATGGTTTTTGACAACATGGCACATAGAAATGCTGTCTCTTGGACGTCTTTAATGACTGGATACGGCATGCATGGGCGTGGTGATGATGCTGTCCGGGTTTTTGATGAGATGAGGAAAGTGTCTCTAGTGCCTGACGGCATAACCTTTCTTGTTTTGCTTTATGCTTGTAGTCATTCGGGAATGGTGGATCAGGGTATTGATTTCTTTAATAGAATGAGGAAGGAATTTGGGGTAGAACCTGGACCAGAGCATTATGCTTGCATGGTTGATCTCTGGGGTCGCGCTGGTCGGTTAGGAGAAGCTATGAAGCTCATTGATGAAATGCCAATGGAACCAACCCCAGTAGTGTGGGTGGCCTTGCTCAGTGCCTGTCGGTTACATTCAAATGTGGAAGTTGGGGAACTTGCGGCAAAGCGTTTGTCAGAATTGGAATCAGGGAATGATGGATCATACACGTTGCTTTCAAACATATACGCCAATGCCAGTCGCTGGAAAGACGTAGCTAGGATTAGATATATGATGAAACGAAGTGGAATCAAGAAAAGACCTGGTTGCAGCTGGGTGCAAGGAAGGAAAGGCGTTGCAACCTTTTTTGTGGGAGACAGATCTCACTCACAGTCTCAACAGATATATGAAACACTTGCAGACTTGATTCACCGCATTAAAGCCATTGGGTATGTTCCTCAGACAAGTTTTGCTCTCCATGATGTTGATGATGAAGAAAAGGGTGACCTGCTTTTTGAACATAGTGAGAAGTTGGCTCTTGCCTATGCCGTTCTAACGTTACCACCAGCTGCACCCATTCGAATAACCAAGAATTTACGCATCTGTGGTGATTGCCACACTGCCATAACCTACATATCCAAGATTATTGAAAATGAGATCATACTGAGAGATTCAAGTCGCTTCCATCATTTCAGAAACGGATCCTGCTCATGTAAAGGCTACTGGTGACAACGCAATCAACCCACTCCGTTTTAGTTTATGACATTTTTGCTATGAGAGGTAATTATATTATTTTACTACACTAATGAGAAATGTACAATGATCCGTTATGTAATTAGAATGAAACTATTAGAATCAGTCTAACAGTAGAAAATTTAGTAATTTATATGAATTCTTACATTGTAATTTTATCGTCGCCATTACACACAAAAATCTTTGTATTTCGAGCTTCTTTCCAAGATAAATAACATTAGCCTTTGTGATTTGGATTTTTTGTTTAATACAAGATGTCAGGGTTGTGTATTGAGATGGAAAATTTGATGTAAAGTGAAATATAAGAATATTAAAAAAATCAAAGAAACTAATTTTGTTACAAGATGAATTCAAGAAAGATTGATATAAAGAGAGAAATTAAAATATATAAGGATAAATGTAGAAACACAAAATCAGGAGTGATTTCTGTATTGTAAATGCAATCTGTAAGATTTTCATTCCAATAAATATTGCAACTCATTGTCTGGAATTGATAGTGCGTATATTAACGTGAGAAATAATGGATTTTGTGTTTTTACGGAGGCATTGCCTCTTAAACCCGACCAGCTATCATTATATTGTGTTCCATGAAAAGACTTGTCAGGTGAGTTGAAAAACAAAGAAAACACAAGTAAATGGGGAAAATACAAAAATTAAAATAAATACTCAAACTAAAAAACTATGCGTAGTGAGGTAAAAAAGTACTGCATCTTATATTTGACAACTAAAATAAAATCATTGGAAACGTCCTTTATTACAATAATAAATATCAATGAAATTATTTGGCCATAAGAAATATATTAAAAAATTATTGTTTATCGTTTAGAACTCAAGTTGACGAAAACTTCCCGTTGCCCAGTCTGTCATACGATGGAAATGACTCTGGTGCGGCGTGCGTATACAAGAAAATGGAGCACCAACTAAGCTCCCAAATATGGATTGCAAGAACTAAATAAGAGATGATAATTAATACTTGCTATAAGCAACAAACCATTACAGAAACAAAGTCACCTATTATAATTTACAGTCATTTGCTGTTGATCTATATAAAGACCTTGCAAAATCACTATATCTCAACCATTAATGTGAAGTACAAGATTGCTGGACAAATTCATACACAATAAACTTTGTAGCATAGAATTCTACCACCACAATTTTTCAACTAACATTCCTTACACGGGAGAATGTCCTAGTAGTGAAAAGACTCCATTGATGCCATGCCATTTCTAGAACTTCTCAACTCTTGTTGACTCACATAATTATCACAAGAGTTGCCAGAGGTAGAAAGTTTGTGACCTGGGACAGAAGTAGAAGGACCAACACCTTTCCCAATTTGCACTTCTAGTGGAAATAGTATTTTATGTGCCACACATTGTTCACAACCCCTGCAAAATTATCAAATGTAAATGCTACTGTGCAGAATCAGGAATCAGATAAATCTAAATTGAAGTATTAAACTTTTTAGTCAGGAATCAACTCATTCATTGGCTAAATGTTGATCGAAGTGAAAACATTTCAGTAACAATTTATGCAATTTTCGTTTGCTATAAACAATGTCAAACGTCATACGGATAAGGATCTTCAGGAAGAGTAGAAGAGCCAGAGAGGATAATTTGTATAAAGAAACCTATGCCCTGCTGCCAATGCTACTCCTCCAATTAATGCTTTGCATGATATAAAGAAAGATCACAGATTTGAGTAAGTCGAATATGCAAGACCATCATCAGAGCAGTGTTTCTTTACCAGTAACTATGTGCAACAGCATAAAGTGGACGTAAAAATGTAGATACAGGGACCATCAACATTTTATATTGAAAACTTCACATCAACGAACCTTGAAATATGTGCAAATTTCCATTCATTATCATGAACATCTCTGGCTATTAGTTCTCGAGCAGGAGGCTGCTGTGAGTAATCCTGAGAAACAAATTAAAGAAACATATAACAGACAATATCACTAAGTTAATATGACTTACATAAGGAGGGGAAGACTTTTTCAGAAGCTCTTCGAGGAAAATGCTTTGCATGAGTATCGGTTGGTTGTTTGCCGGGATTGCTCAATTCGGCATGCAGAAACCTTTTGCTCTTGCTACAAAATCAATAATGTCAACATATGCTACAAAAATTAAAAATAAAAATAGATCAAGGTGGCAAATAATAGAAAAGTACAGGACTTAGAGGTTGCAGTCACTTGCACATATACTTCTGCTTCAGCATTAAGATGCATGATTTAAAGGTTCGGAGTGCAAGTCCATAAAAATGTTCCAGATGTAGATTTAATCTGAAGTTCTGAACTATTTATTTTATCCACTGCCACTTATTCAAGCAAACAGATAAGTTGCCGTGGTAAGTTAGAGTAATTAGGAATATGTGCATCTACTTCCCTGTTGGTTGAAGCGGCAACCTGCAAAATCAACATCTACATTTGTCAAATGATTAAAAAAACAAATATAAATGAAATACACGAGAAGCAATCAGTTATTTGGAAATTTTAAATGCAACAATAGTTTAGAAAAGACAACTATTAGGCTGGAATCCCCTCCTCCTCCGCGGGGGAAAAAATATAAACTAAAACTAATCATGAGATGATACACCAGAGTTCTGTCTGTTTGTCACGTTAACTTTTAGCATAGCAACTATACTGGAAGCTCTAAATACCTTTGCAAGTTAGAACTGAGCAGAGGGTCATGAATGATTACTTCCCAAAGATATTATCCATGGGCAGAGTCATGAATGATTACTTTCAAAAGATATTATCTTCAAATCAACAGCTGGTCACCTGGCCCCTTGATGAAGAGAATTCGCAGTTTTGAGTCTTTTCTTGGGTATCTTTTTATCTCTAATACCATCATAGAGTAGTTCGTAAGTGTGATAAGTTATGTGACCCTTTTTCAACAAATCTTCTACAAGAATCTTAGGCGCCGCTACCACCTTTTTATCAGCTTCAAAAATTGTATTTACAGTATTTGGAATGATGCCCTTTTGTAACATACAGTGGATGATACTAACTGCTTCTGGAACCTTGTCCTCTGCACACAGACAATTTAAAACCCGTCCAAATGTTGTCAATGACGGTATAAACCCCTTTTCAATATTTTCCAAAAGAAAATTGTATCCTAGAGAAATATTTCCCATTTTGCAAAAGCCATCTATGATAACCCGATAGGTATAGTTGTCTGGGTCACAGCCATTGCCCTTCATCTTAGAGAAGAGCTTCATGGCCATATTCATGTTGAGTTGTTCAGAAAATGCACTGACTATGATGTTATATGTTGCTGTTGTATGGCAAACATCGTATTGTTTCTCCATCCTTCTAAATAACCTGTAAGCACCATCTAGATCCCCAATCTTACAGAACCCAGTGATCAATGTGCCAAAACTAACAACATCAGGTTTCAAACCCTTGCTTTTCATTTCCCCAAGCAAATCTACAGCTTCAAATACTTTCTTAGCTTTACAAAGGCTCTCTACAATAATGTTATACGTAACTATGTTAGGAGCACATCCCTTCTCCTCCATAGCTTTGAAAATCTCCATTACTTCTTCAGATTTTCCAGCCTTGCAAAGCCCATTCAGCAAAGTGTTGTATGTGATAACATCGGGAGTCATGCCCAGACTCCACATTCTATTTACTACCTCAGTTGCATTGTCTAACTTCATCTGTTTACAATAGCCATCGATCAAAGTATTATAGGTAAATATGTCCGGGAGGCACCCTTTGGCAATAGCATCATCTACAAGATGATTAGCATCAGACACACAACCCATCTTGCACAAGCCATTTATAACTAAATTATAAGTCCATATATTGGGTTGACAACCATTTTCCGACATCTCATTCATCAATTGCAAAGCTGGCAAAATAAGACCCTGCTGAGACAACCCTTTAATCAAGGTATTGTAAACAACAACGCTCGGCCTCAAACCTTTTCCCAGTCCATCCTTAAAGACCGCCATGGCTTGATCAGGATCATCGTCCCGGCAAAACCCATTAATTAGGGAACAATAAGTAAACTCATCAGGTTTAAAACCCCTAAAAATTGCATCCTTCAGTACCCTATTCGCACATTGCACCATCCCCTTCTTGCAGTACCCATCAATAATACTATTATAAGTAAAAGCATCAGGCTCAAATCCATCATTCACCATTTTCCGCAAGTAACCCTCTGCCTCCACAACCCACGAATTCCTACACAGACCACATATCAATATATTATAAGTGACGACATCAAGACTCAATCCCTCCCTCAACACACTATCCAACAACCTAACAGCACGGTCAACAGCCCCTTCCCTACAAAGCCCTTGAACAAAAATATTAAAGGTGAACAAATTAGGACAAACTCCCCTCTTCAAAGCCTTGCCGAGAAGCTGCTCACTTTCAGAAACAAGACCCTTTTTACAAAGCACATGCAAAAGCTTATTAAACGTGACAACATCGGGACACAAACACCGCGCAAGCATTTCATCAAACAGAACACGCGCATGAGCATGGTCACCAGAATCATACAGCCCAGCAACGACAGTGCAGTAGGCGACAGCATTGGAATCACACCCAAGTTCAGGCATGTTACGAAGGAGTCTGAGAGCAGCGTGAGGCCTGGAAGTTCTGCAGAAGGACTTGATCCTTACGGTGTAGGTGTACACATCAGATTCCACCCCTCTGTCCCTCATCCTCATGTACACTTTGTGGGCTTGCTCATGGTAACCGTACTCCACCAGAATGTTCATGATGGCGTTGTAGGAGTGAACGGAGGGGTCGCAGTTGTAGAAGTCCATGCGTTCGAAGGTGTCCACTGCTTCCTGAACCTTCCCCTTCCTACCGTAGTTTTTCATGGCCTCGATGTACGCGCCTTCCAGAAGCGCGTTGTTGACGCACTCTCTCATTTCCGAAAGCACCTTCTCCATCTTCTCGAACTCGCCGTGATGGCCCAGCTTCTGTACCATGCACTTGTACGTTAGCAGCGTGTGCTTGAAGCCAGACTCCTTTTTCGCCGAGTTGAACATTTCCAGCGCTTTCAGAGGGTCCTTTTGGGCTTTCACCACCGCCGCAACGTGCTTCGGAAGCAGTGCACGATTCATCTCAAAATCAAGAAGAAGAAGAAGAAGAAGGGTGCTTCTCACATGGATTCAGGATAATCGATGTTTTCAATGTCTATACAGAGAGAGGGTTTGGTTCTACCATTAAAAGTGGAAAAACTTTATGCCTCTTTGGTTTTCTGTCTATTCTGGCTTTGGCTGTGAGAATGGTACGAGAAAGATGATGAATAAAATATATGGTTTTTAATTGTAAAATAAAAATAATTAATTAAGTTAAAATAAACTTTTGATTAGAGTCAAATCTACTCATAATTAAATTTTTTATAGATAAAATAATTAAGTGCCAGTATTAAAATTACTATTATTACTCTTGAATTATTTTCTAAGTGCTTAAATAGGCTTTAAAGTTTCAGTTTAAAAAACTAAGAAATAAGAAGATATTACATTAAAAGAGGAAAAAGTAAAAAAAAAAACGATAAAAAAGTTTATAATTATTTTGTTCCATGTGATAAAATAAAAAAAATAAATTAATTGAATAATATAATAAGTTATAAAAATACCTTTTATTAAAATTTAACATATATAAGTTTGAATTAAAATTGAAATATGTTTGATTCTAAAGTAATTACTTTATAAAATTAAAAAAATATTATTAAAGTTTAATTTTAATTTCTTTAAATAATTAATTATAAAGCACGTAACAGAATTTCACATATCAATTTTAAAAAGGTTAAAGTATAATAAAATATTTGTAAACAGAAATGAAAACTTTGATCGATACAAAAGTAAAATAATTTTTTTTACCTAATTACAATCTAATAATAATATATTTACAGGCAATACTTGACAACTTTCATTGTAAATAACTAAAATGAAATAATGACCATAAAGACATTTAATTTTTATTTCCAATTTTAGATAAGGATTAAAAACAAGTATTATATGTGTATTGTGATATATTTATTCATATTTCTTACTTTTTTTTATTACTTAGATCAATGAAATTGACATACTTACCTTTTTATACATTTTAAAAATTGGTAGATATACATTAATTTTGTACTCATATTCAATTAAATATTATGTAAATTATGTTTTTCTTTTTAATAAAGTTCAAGTTGTTTTTAAACATTACTTATAATGGACTTAAATATACTCCAATTGGAGGGTAGATTACTTTATATTTATCTGTCTAGTGTATAGTTCCCATTTTCCTTTTTCAATTTTTTTTTAAATTGGTAGGTGGAAAAATATTTGTCCATGATTCGTAATTAATTATTTACATAAATTAAATTTCAATTGTTAAATAATTTTTTAATATTACTTTTAATTTTATTAAGAAAAATACTCCATAATTAATTATCTTTCAATTTTAATTTATACTTATCCTTATTAAATTTTAATAAGTGTATTTTACTCTTTTGTTCTTTTATTCAACTAATTTAATTTTTTTATTATCACATTAATCAAGTTAACCAACTACAAACTTTTATCTACTTTCTTTCACTTTTGAGTCTCTTCTCCTTAATCTTACTAACCTTACTTTCTACACTTTTTCTCTTCCTCTCTTTCCATTTTCACTCCCTTCTCAAACTAAACAATGTGTAAAATGTTACATCAATCCATATATAAGAAACCTGCAATATGCAACAGAAAATTCTGCCGCCATAACTTTTCATCAAAATTCCTTACAAGGAAGAATGTCCTACTATTGAAAAATCCCCCATTGATGCCATGCTATTTCTGGAACTTCCCAACTCTTCTTGGCTCACATAATTATCGCAGGAATTGCCAGATGTAGAAAGTCTGTGACCACATATTGCTCTCAAACTCCCTGTAAAATTGTCAAATGTAAATGTTTCTGCGCAGAATCAGGAATCAGTTAAGTATATAGCTAGAAGGCACTCCTCTTTAGATTATATATATATATATATATATATATATATATATATATATATATATAATTTCTTTGTTGAACATGACATACTTGTTAGGATAAAATTTCTTTGTTGAACATGGCATGCTTGTTTGTAAAGATAAAAGCAATGAGTTCTTTCAAAGAGAAACTAAGATACTGACAGACAAAAGATAAGGAGATACAGAGGAACTCACAGAGTGGTCCTTCTACCGAGCCCTGATGACTGGGTTGATAGCAACTTTTACTTCCTTTATGTCACGGAGCTAACCTTCATCAGTATAAAATCAAACTAATTGTTGATATAATGGTGTGATGTATTGTTACATGGAAGTCTATGTGCTTCATTGTGGAATGTTGTCTTTGTTTTAATCAAAACACCTCACCTTCAACATCTGTTGGTGCTTCATTCTCCTCTGGAAAATCAAATGTCCCAAACTCAAACTTTTGGTAACAGATTATAAGATTTTTCAGCACTCTGACCAAACACCAACCAGTCAGTTGATTTCTTCTTAAGTGAAAGCTTAGTTAAAAATTTCATTTCTTTCAAAAGTCCAACTAAGAGCCTGTGACTGTTCCTTCTACCGCGCCACTTCCCTTGTCCCTATAATTCAAGCTAGTCCATGGGAACAACCAACCACCAACCCTGAAATTCACCCCCACCAGGAAGTGTTCCTACAAGAAAAACACCAATGCTCAAACCAGTTCACTACAACAAGATCTACTAGCCATAGCACAAACTAGAAACAAAAAACACCACTAACCCAAAACCACTGTTAAATCTAAAAGCTAAGTTTCACAATCATATCAATTCAACCAAGTAATCAGAGAAAGGATAAATAAGTTAAATTCGAATAATCAAAGGACAGACAACAAACAGGTCTAGTTTTTTAAAGCAAAAAATATCATATCAATCAATCTGAGGGGAGATAGTTAGACATGTGACAGGGTGTCATGGAAACAATTGGATACTATTGAAAGAATTGCTTGTAATCAGTACACGCACAAGTGTGTCTCTGTTTATAATGAAAAATACATACGATAATAAGAAACACAATCAATAATTAATGAGAAATATCTGCTAACATATTTTCCTATTTGATGTAAAAAGCAAATCATATCTTTAACATATACCTCTTAACCAGCGGAGGAACCAGCCAACTATCTCTCTTTCTACTGATACTTCATAAAAAGTGAATGTTTATGCTTCAGCTACAGAAAACTTCGATATGTTTGATGAGATAACTCAAAATAGTCTTTCCCCATTCTGCACTTGTGCAAACTCAAAAATGCTGGACTCCCAATTTCCCATGAGAGTAGAAAATGGACCAAAATTAAGAGACATCAGAATGCCAAAAGACAAATCAAATGAGATCAATACTCGATACAATATGTTGGCTTCAAGAAGAAGAAGCTCCAAATTCTACCATGTAATCCTTAGAAAGTCTTGCTCCCCGTGGTATTTTTTTTACAAAATAGTTTATCAGTATTGACCAAGTGATTTCATTGGGAATGAACCCATTATCTACACCTCTATATAAAAGCAGACACGCCTCATTAAACATATCCTCATGACAGTGTCTACTGATAAGTGTGTTATATGTAATATCATCAGGACAAATTCCTTCACCTTGTAACCTATTAAAAATGTTTAGTGCCTCTTGAACATGACCCATCTTACAAAGACCATTGATCAGGCAGTTATAACTGACTATATTTGGCGTCAAACCACGATGAATCATATCCCGAAGAAATTTAAGAGCATCATTTACTTTTCCAGTTTTACACAAGGCACTGATCAAAATATTGCAAGTTATAATGGTTGGAAAAATTCCTTTCCCAAGCATTTCTTCAAACAATCCCAATCCTTTTTCAACTGACCCAGTTTTACAGAGAACTTTAATAAGGCCATTATACGTAATACTGTCTAGAGGACACCCTCTAAATAGCATTTCATCAACAAGCTTAAATGCTTGTTGAACTGAATCTCTCATAAGAAGAGCACTAATCAACGTATTGTACGTTACTGTGTTAGCAATGACACCCTCCAAGAACATGTCATGATACAAACTCAAGGCCTGTTCCATCTTATCATTCATGCACAGTCCATGTATTAAAGAATTAAATGTATAAATGTCAGGTTTACATCCTTTGGTTGACATTTCGCAAAACAGTTGCAAAGCTTCTTTAATCTTCCCATCCTTTGACAGTGCACAGATCAAGCAATTGTACCCTACTGTAGTCAGACTCAGACCCTTGGCAGACATGCTATTCAAAATTTCAGCCACTTCCTCTAATCTGCCTTGCTTGCAGAAACCATTTATCAATATGGTGTACGTGATCACATTGGGCTCAAAGCCTTTTGCTACCACCTCAGATAAAAATTCAAGGGCCGAAACCAAATACCCTTTCTTGCATAGTCCATCTATCATTATGTTAAACGTGTAAGCATCAGGTTCATAACCCGCAGTTACCATGCTATTGTACAGAACATCCTTGGCTTCTTCAAACCTTCCACTAGAAACATATCCATTGATTAATGTATTATAGAGCACAGTGTTGGGACTGGGAATTTTGTTCAGTAAGGTCCTTGCTTCATCAACTTGCCCCATTCTGCACAACCCATGCATTAAATATCCATAAGTGAGAGCATCGGCGCCGAAACCTCGAAGAAGCATTCGATCAAGCAACTTTGCTGCCTCGTGAATCCGACCAGCCCTGCAAAGGCCACGGATGACATCATTGAAGGTCTGAACATCAGGCTCACAGCACATCAGAAACATGTCCTCCAAAAGCCGCATCGCTTCACTCACTCTATTGTTTTCACAAAGAGCATGAATCAGGGTCTGATAAATGACCGAATTTGGAACACACCCGTGCTTCGCCATGTCCCTGAGAAGCGAGCAAGCCGAATCAACTTCATTAACCACACACAAGGCTTTCATGACCAAACCAAAGGTATGCACGGTGGGAGAAACACCTCTACTCAACATGTCATAAAAAACATTAGGTGCCACCCTAGGACAATTCCCATCAACAAGAATCTGCAACACAACATTATAGGACTTAAAAGTGGGGTCACAGGAATAAACACCCCACATGTCCAACAAAAGCCTAGTTGCCTGGCCAGGCAACCCTGCCTTCCCATAATGCTTCATGATCAAAATAAAGAGTGATTCCTTAAACACAACTCCTTCATCTTTCATTTGCTTCAACAAGTTTTCAACAATTTTGAAGTCCCCAACAGCCCCAAGCTTATCAATTAAGAGATAGTAGGCATCAAAGGTGTGGCAATACCCCTTTTGGGCACCAGCCCTTTGAAACAGCTCCATTGAAGTGGGAATGTCAAGAGGAAGCACCAGCAATTTACAAAGCTGAAAAGGGCTAATTGGGGCGAGTGACCTTCTAAGCTGTTTGAGGTCAAAGGGTTTGAGCAATCTCTCCCATTCTGTCTCAGCATCACTACTCTCACATTCATTATCATTCAAATTGCTGCCCGGGGCAGTTGTGCAAAGTGGGAAAAAAGGGATTTTGAAGCGAATTAGCGTGACCCTACTCACATTGGTTGGGGATTTGAATGTTTTCAACATGAAGGTGAGAGATTGAAGGGAAGAAACTAACCCCAATGGAGCCACCGCGACGTATAACGATTCTGATGATGCAGCGTTTGTTACGAATCACGGTGAGAGAGATACCGAGAGACAGGGTTTAGTTCCACGTTTAGAAGCAGAAAACGTAACCCTCGCGAATTCAAAAGTTTTTTTCTTTTTTTTATCAATTTGTTTTGAAATTTACAATCGATTACATATATTATATTACTCATTTTTTTTAAAATTATTCATATGAACACAAAAACTAAAATTAAATTTAGGCATAAATTATAAAAAGTAAACAAAAAATAATTGATTTAGAAAATCAATTACATAGGTAAAGATAAAAAAATATGTTGATTTAAGATAGTTGACAAAGAAAACTATAGTTAAAATAATTTTATAAAAATAATTATAAATAAAGTAATTTTAAAATTAAAATTAGTTATTTTATTAGAATAGAAAGTAAAATTAATTGATTAATGTATAAGATTGAGATCAAACATGTGATTATATTAAAATATGAATAACTTCTAAATATGCATTTACTAGCTAATAATTCCTAAAAGCATTTTTTTATTTTTTAAATAATTCTTAATTTTTTATCAAAATAAAAAATTCACATTATAACATAAAAAACTTCTTATATATTTTATTCTTCCAAATATATACTATTAATTTTTTAACAAGCATGAGAAGCTCAGTTTTCTACTTGACGACTTTCTTGTGACTGAAATCCTCTAAAACCATAACCATATCCTTAAAATCGAGTTATCACCCATTCGCTCAAATAAATAGTATTGTGAATTAAAAATTATATTTTCTGAAAAACGTAATCATAGGAAAAAATTAGAATCCATTTTACTTTAAAAAAGTGAATAGAGGGTATAATACACTTAAACAATATTTAAATATTACTTGTAAAAGGAAAAATAAAAAAATTAAAAAACTCCCACAAACAAACATCTAACCGTAAGTTTTACTTTTCAACTAGAAAACATATTGCAGTTAAAATCAACCTTTTACGATAAGCATTGCAAATTATTAGTTAACTTAACTTCAACTGCAAAACCTACGACGAATTGTATCCGACAACTCCAAAAAAAATCATTTTAAATGTTCTTGATTGCATCAATTAATATTGCTTCAATGAAAATATTTCTTCATCAAAATAATTTATCAGAAAATTTTGAAACTCACTTCACAAAATGTTGTCAGAATGTAAAATGAGTGGAAATGACACTATTTCGATTGCAATAACTAAATTAATACTTGCTATAAGCAACTAACCATTACAGAAACAAGGTCACCTATTATAATTTACAGTCATTTGCTGTTGATCTATATAAAAGACCTTGCAAAATCACTACATCTCAACCATTAATGTGAAGTATAAGAATGCTGGACCAATCCATACATAAGAAACTCTGTAACATAGAATTCTGCCACCATAATTTTTGAACTAACATTTCTTACACGGGAGAATGTGCTAGTAGTGAAAAGACCCCATTGATGCCATGCCATTTCTGGAACTTCTCAACTCCTGTTGACTTGCATAATTATCACAAGAGTTGCCAGAGGTAGAAAGTTTGTGACCTGGGGCAGAAGTAGAAGGACTACCACCTTTGCCCATTTGCTGCACTTCTAGTGGAGATAGGATTTTTATGTACCACACATTGTTCACAAACTCCCTGCAAAATTATCAAATGTAAATGTTTCTGTGCAGAATCAGGAATCAACTAAGTCTAAAAATGAAGTGCTTAAGTATTCAACTTTTAATCAACACATTTCTTCTAACGTCCTGCTATTAGGGATTACATGCAAGTAACGAAACACGAATACAATTGTAGTAGTCTCAGAGCATAAACCATGTCCTCAAAGTTAATGATAATAAAAAATTATTACAAGGAACAAGAAAAAATACAGAAAAAGATTATTCAGATCCACAAAAATTAACTTTGCTAATCGTCAACATGTTGAAGTGTCAAATACACAAGAAACATCGCTAACTATACCTATAGCACCTACGGCATTAGCATCAATGAAGGACGTAGCAATTCATAAGATAATATACTATAACTTGAACATAAGTAACAACTGGCATAAAGCAACTTACTGCCAAGGATCATCACCAAGAAGAAGAACATCATTCTCCCGGTCAACAAATACAAGCTGCCAGCCTGATCTCTGAGTCTTAGGGTCCCCTAGTTGGCCTTCAAGGCCAAACATGCGAGCAAGCTCACTACGCAGCTCGTCATAGCTGCTGAACTTAGAAATGTCCAGTGACCTGCCAAAGGACCCTGACTTGTGAACCTGTAAGTTACACCGCATCCACCATAAATAAATTTAGAGTAATATTAGTCCTTGCCAATTGATAACATCCACATACTAATTGTAGAAAATAGAAGTCTTAAAAAACAAGAGGAAACAAAAATAAAAATAGAGCTGCAATATGAAACATTTCTAACAAAACCACAGACTACTGTTTGCATATATAGGGTCCCAATATCACTGTAGAGTAGATCCAATTCAACATTGATCATAAATACATTATATAAATATATTTAACTTGTAATTTGAACCAATACTTCAACTGATAAACTGTTGCTTAATTTTGGTAAATTATAATAAAAAATGGCTGCATATAAAATATATAAACGAAGGCATACCATCTACAAACAAAAAATACATTAGCTATTACCTTAACAAAGGTTCCAGTTGGTGTGTTTGCTTGGTCTACATTTTCAGAAGACTGCAAGAAGCCTGATTCATCCACACAACTTGAAGTTGTCATGTTTGAACTTAAGGGAAAATCAGTGCCTGTGGTACCACCACAATTTGAAGCAGAAAATGGCAATGATAATGCATCATTCACATTGCCCATATTTCTCAGGTTTGACATGCCATTTTGCAGCATAAGAGAAGAGGGATCAATGTTAATCCCAAATAATAGATTGCTCTGAGGATCAGCAGCACCATGGTATGCAGAATGTTCTCTTCCAGGAAAGGGAGGCAAAGCAGCAAGCTCAGACACATTTGATTGTGATGTTCCCAAGTTTTCCACCTGAGGCAACACGCACTGAGCAGCAGCAGAGGGAAGCTGAGGTTCAACTGTCATTTGCTTGGGTAGGATGGATGAAGATATAACGGAATTGGATCCACTCAAGTTAAGTAACTGGGATGCTCCATCCTGGGAGAACGTTCCAAGTAGACTCTGGATAGGGGAAACATCAGAACCAGATATATGATTCCTGATAGGTTCAAGAAAACTCTGCTGCTGGCAATGCGTAGCAAGAGCTTGCATGGGAGGAGATTGAGACTGGGTACCTGATGCAAAATTAGACAAGGGAGATATGACATTTGGTAACTGCTGCTGAACAGGCAAATTTTTAAGTTGCTGCTGCTGTTGCCGCTGATCACCATATGGATGGTAGCGATGCAACTGCTGTTGCAGAAGTTGTGACTGAGCAGGCACTTGGTTTTCTTGAAAATTCTGTAGAAGGGTGCTTTGAGGCTGAGACTGTGGTAATACTTGCCTCTGTACCTCAGAGGTATGAGCACTGGGAACATTTGCAGTCTGCTGAAACTGCAACAGAGATTGGGAAGATTTTGAAGGATCCATTGTCCTCATTTCCTGGAATGCAGAAGAAGCCATTGCTTGGTATAACTCTGGTTGGAGACCTGGCATAGAAGAGTCCAGTTTAGGTTGCATCCATGGTGTAACACCAAGCCCCTGGAAATTTAAAGATTGCATTCCTTGATCCCCAAGTCCACCTTGGAGCCACATGAACGGAGAACCAATGCCCATGTCTCCATCTTTGAGACCTGACTTACACAAATGGAAGACAGAAATAAATTAAAATGAAGATGCTGTGTACATCACAAGACAATAAGATAAAGCATATAGGCAACAGACCCCTGAGAATTACATGAGACAAATTTTATTAACAGAACCACCACATACCATACAAAGAAGGTAGGCCCGTTGGCCAAGGACGCCTCAACCTTAAGGGGAATGGAGATGGATACATGGGGAATGTAGTCAAAGGTTCAATCTCCCACAAGGAAACTCTTGGTTGCCTCTCCCCTGCGGTGGACTCATCCCAGCCAACCTACACCAGTAAACAAAAGTTAAGAAAACAAATTATACTTCATCCGGTTCATCTGTAAACACAATCTCAGATATTTCTATAATAGTGCTAAATTATATCATGACAACAACATATAGTTGCTATATGAATCAAACAATCATGACAAACCTTCACAGAACGCCAGTGTGAATTTGGCCAGCGGACAGGATCTAAATCACTAATACCAGTTATGGTACCCATGTATCTGGACAATAACATGTTACAGTAAGTATAGGTTCAAATGTTTAAGAAAAAAAAACTTAGAAAAGACTGTTGTTCTGAAGAAAAGCAAATATTGTTGTGGCTAATCATTCAAAGCTTTTGTCTTTTGGAAGGATACATGCATATATTGCCACGGCTAATCACTCAACAAAAATTTTGATCTTTATCATATATAGAAGCACATAATAATGCGTCAACAGTCAGGAACAGGAGTGCAGAGCACAGTGTGGCAAGCATCAAATGACATACAGAAAACTACTATTGCAAGAATAATGTCTACAAATCAACAAATCAGTAACATAAAAAGGCAAGATCCGAAATCAAGGAAAGTTAAAGAGAAAAGTGGGCAGTGTTTAATAGGATCAAAAATCCACAGCACATTTGCAACTGACACAATTGTTGAAGTCAAAGTCCCACATAACGGGGTCCAGCTAATAATTTCACTGTTAAAAATGGGGTGGAATCATGTGCAGTTACCTGCAAGGCTGATTGGGAAACTACAGTATTCTGTGAATAGCAGTATATTTGTTCTTTATTCATTACACAGGAGACTGCACACGATCGTAGATGAACCACAAAAAAAGAACATAAATAAAATCGGGAAAGTAAAATTTTAGGCTAAATTACATCATTGGATTCTTATACTTCCTGAGAGAATTCAGATATCCCCTATAGTTTGAAAAAAATAGTCCCGTAATCCACCACCCTACCATTAGAGGGTTATATGAACCATTTTAAAAATTAAACTTTAATTTCAAACTATCAGAGAAAATTTTGAATTTGTCCATAAAGTACATGGACCCAAGAAGTAATTTAGCCAAATAAACTCTCTCGCTTAAGTAGAAAGACAAAAACATAATGTGAACACTATTTTTCACACCGGAGAGGGGAAAATATAAGACAAGAAATACCTACCGACGAACACTTGATTCTTCCGTCTCAAACAGCATCCTAAATCGCATGCCAACAGAAACTCGTGTATGATATACTGCTTTAACATACTTGGCCAAAGGAATGACAAACTCAGATGGGCTTGCCCTATTAACAAAAGAAAAGCAAGTTCAGTATGATTTTTAGGGTAATAATTCTTATCATTTGAATTAAAGTTACATACCTAGGATTATAGAATATAGTAAAGCGGCTGTTTGTAGCAGCTGCGTGAGCTGCAGCAGCAAGAAGACCAATGTGCATGCTATCACTTGACAGAACTGATGACGGCATGATAGTCTGTGGACGATTCGCTCGCCGTATGCCCAAGAGTAATTGATTTTTTTCATTCCTGATAAAAAGTACAGGAAGAATGGTTACAATAATATCTTAATAATTCCTTGTAATAGATTTTGGTCATGTACCCATGATCTATATAAATGCAACTACTGGTGATATTGTTCTACGAGCAGGCTAACAAGATAAACAAATTTACCAGATTATAAAGCTCCCAAAGACGGACATAATTTTAAAATAATGAGGAAAGAATACAAATAAGCATGATTTCTAGTCTAATCTCTCTAATAATTTCCTTTCAGTTTAGAATACATCTATAACTAAAACTGTATTCAAGATGGAGGGAGAGAAGACAAGACGAACCTCCAATTGGATCAGTCATTGGAAATATTAGAATTATACTTACCAGATGAAAAGGACTGAATCACCCGCAACAAGTCTCTTGGCACTGACAAAGACACTCCAACCAGTAGTAAGAAGATGTCGTTTGGGCTGACCTGAAAGTGAAGATATAAAGTAGTTAGAAGTGAAAACATTTAAGAAACAATTTAAGTAATGTTTATGAGCTAATCTTGCCTTGGTTTCACATACACAATTGTCAATTTTGACAAGGAAAAGGATGTTCAGGAGAAGTGGAAGAGCCAGAGAAGATAAGTTGTATATGATCAAGGACTATACACTCAACATTTATAATGATCCTTAACAAACAAAGCCTTCATACTGTTCTTGATAAATACAAAATTAGACTGACCAAGGTTGAGTTAAATTTTAATATTACAAAAAGCAATGTTATTTACAAGTTGTAATGCTAAGCTTAAGACAAGAAACAAATTGGACCAGCAAGCCAAGCAGCCAACCAAATAAGGATGGAATGAGTATGCAATACGACAGAAATAGAAATAGTACAGCTAATTTAGTCATATCATATGCAAATAGATTACTCCTTAGAAACCTATGTCCTGCTTCCAATGCTACTCAAACTATGTTTTTCATAATAAAAAGTAAGATCGCAGATTTGAGTACATTGAATATGCAAGTACATAAGAGCTGTTTACTACCAGTAGTGGAACAGCATAAAGTGGACAGAAAAAAGTAGATCTGGAGACCACATAATTTTATACCAAAAGCTTAAAAAAGTAAACCTCGAAATATGTGTCTAAACTTCCATTCATTATCATGAAGATCTCTGGCAATTAGTTCTTGAGCAGGAGGCTGCTGTGAGTAATCCTGTTCAAGAAACATGATAGTCAGATCAAGAACTGACAAACTAACTACTGAGAATCAAGTATATCACAAAGTTAATATGACTTACAAGAGGAGGGAAGACTTTTTCAGCTGCTCTTCGAGGAACAGAAAATCCTCCATGAGTGCTGGTATCACTTGCAGTTAATGTTTTGCAGAAGTAGTTGGTTGGTTGCTTGCTAGGAGTGCCCAATTCAGCAGGCATAAGATACACCTCCTTTTGCTCTTGCTACAAAATTAATAATGTCAAGATTTGCTATCAAAATATACATACAAAAAAAAAAAGGTAGAAAATAAGAGAAAAGTACTGGACTTAGAGGTTGCAGAGTCATTTGTGCATATACTTCATCTGTTTCAGCATCCGCCTGCAAGATGCATGCTTAAAAGGTTCAGAGTGCAAGCCGATAAATATGCATTCTGAAGTATATTTAACCTGAAGTTCAGAACTATAAATGTTATCCTTACATGCATCGTTACATTGTGAAGCTGACAGATAAGTTGCGGTGGCAAGTTAGGGTAATTAGGAATATGTGCATCTACTTCCCTATTGGTTGAAGCAGCAACCTGTTATATCAACATCTATATTTGTCAAATGACTAAAGAAACAGATATAAATGAAATACATGAACGGCAATCAGTTTTTTGGAAATTTTAAATGCAACAATAGTTTAGAAAAGACAACCTTTTGGCTGGAACCCCTTCCACCTCAGGAAAAAATATAAACTGAAATTAATCATGATGGTACACCAAAGATTTCTCTATCTGTCGGTCACTCATTTTTAGCATAGCAATTATAGAAGAGATTCATACCATAATATTCAGGATAACCAACGTTCAGACTATTCCAGAACTGAAACCATAAATTCAACAAAGCGTTGTTCATTTCAAGAATAAAGAAATATAACATATGTTACGAGGGACTTTGCTTATAAGCTAGAGTGGTAGAAACAACTGAAAGCATGAAATCAAAGGATTAATGAAGGATCTTTTTATTTTCTCATCACTGAATTAGCCCGTCCTCCTCCTTCCAGGCACAATGACTTAAACACTAATCCGTGAAGTCTGATAACATGTAATTCACAGCTTACAGCACTTCATACTTTCACAGTATTACTGAAAAGTTGAGTCCCCAGTCCTATCAGATCAAATACCAATTTTATCTTATTTTAATGTCACAAGCTTGAACCGGCACAAACATAACTGATTTTACCATTCATACACAATAAACAATAAGTTGAAGTCTACTCCACTGACCTCAGAAGATAGATGAAATATTACAACTGCCCTGCTCACTGAGATAGTAAGGACATACTAAGTGAGGTTCTAATTTTCTATACAACTTTATGTACTTTACACGAGCAAAGCAGCTTCACCAAATATTCACAAAATGTAAAATATTGAAGGATAGTTCAATAAATCCAACAAACAGATAGAAGCAGCATTACTGACCTGCTCACTGTGACCTTGGGGAAAGTAGACTACACGACTTCCAACAGGAGGCAGAGAAACCAGAGGGCCAGCACATGCATGCCAAAGCTCAGAATTCAAACATTTTTTCTCCCCTGCAATATCAGGCTAACATGATTACACATGAAGTAAATCATTTCACACGAGTCAGAAAGGACCTATAGTCCAGTCTACAAGTGGCATGTCAGTAATCAACACATTAAGTCCACTGCATATTTACCAAAAAAAAAAAAACAACATACCACAATCCAAACTCCAACCGCACAAACAAACAGGCAAACAGAATAACCACACATAAATAGTAACAAAACACAACCTTGTCACCTCAAACTTAAAATCATAAACTGCACACACCAGCAGACTAAGCACCACCGACACTTAAGAGTCGAAACAAATAAACACAAATCAAATCGACATGACACTAAGAAGTTGACCCTGACCTGTACATAAATATTAAAAACAAACAAAAACAGACCACGGCAACTTGTTAAACCTCACTCGATGCCATGTAATAATGACAAACAAAACCTACAAGTAGTGTACTTCTAGTGCATCCCTGTCCTCTCCCTCCAAACCCATGCAAAGACAAAAAGAACCACCCACACAAAAAACACAAAACAAACGTCAAGACAAGAGAAATTCTCAAAAAGTGGTGGACAGCGCAGAACACATACAAAGCAATTTGCACAAAAACGAAAGAATTAAAGAAGCTACCACTACCTTCTTCTTCCCCCGGTTGATTAAATCCAGAAGAAGAAAGCTTCATGCTTGGAGCTATAACAACAGGTGAGGTTCCGAAAACTACTAAAAACCCAAGCACCCCAAGTTGAACAAAATCATCATTATTGTTGTTATTATTATGCACGCAAATTTTGCATGTCCCTGTGAATAAAAAATGGTCCTAAGTCATAGTCCACCCACCCACCCACCAAAAATTAACAGCACCCACAGAACCCCATCACCCGAAGCCACTTCCAATGCAACACCCGAACCTCCTGGTTCTCATAACACGCCCAAATCCAACCCTAATTTGGAAGCTGAAGCTGAAACCCTAGCTTGGCAGATCTCACAAAAAGGAATGTGAACAGTGGAATTAGAGAGAGTGAAGGAGAGAGGCGAGTGAAGTGAGAGTGACATTCATGTGGATTTCAGTAGAAGAAGCAGAGAATGCGATTTGTGTGTGTGAGAGAGAGAGAGAGAGAAAGAGAAAGAGAAACGAGTAATGGCTATGTTGTTACTCAACAACAATAATGCACAGTGACTGGTAATAATTGATCCATGGCTACTATACGAAATGGTAACGACGACGGAAAATACGGAACTTTTCTACGATACGTAGATAGATACTCATTGGATACTACTATCAACCCAGAACTTCCCAAATTTGGTTTTACTTGCAGTTGCCAACACCAACTTCTGTTTTTTACTACCAAAACATGCTTCATTAATTTTTATATTGTTCAGAATTTTTTTAATAAATATTTTTCTTTAATATTATAAAGAAATGTCAGAAGATTATGTTAAACAAATGTTTTAAACTTGAAACGTTTATTAAAATCATGGTTAAATATATTTTGTATCTTAAATTTCCAGTGAATTTTTGAATTAATTTATTTTTAAAATTTTAAACTAGTTTAATTTTTATTTTTTGAAATATGTGTATTTAATCTTTTTTAATTAAATTTTGTTAAGTTTATTGTGTTTTATAATAATATTTGACTTAATATTAAAATAAAAATGTGTCAAATGGTATAAACAACTCAAATACAATCCTGAAATGTGTGTACGAAATATCAAATAAATCTAACAAAATTTGATTAAAAAAACTAAATTCACATATTTCGAAAAATGAGAAATCAAATTGTCAAATTAGTATAAAGTTTCAAAATAGACTAATTTCAAAATTTACTGAAAATTAAGACAAAAAACATATTTATTCTTAAAATTAGATAAAATCTGAATCTTGAAAAAAAAACTTTTGAGAAGTAGTATAATATTTTCAAAACAAAAGTATTATGAGGTTTTGCAAAAGGATAGTCTCGTGATTAAAAAAGTTAAAAATATTTATGTTTTCATGAATTTCAATTTTTTTCTGTGTATTTTTGTAATTTTTATTTTTTTGTTATTATCAATGTTATCAAATGTACTATTCTTTTTCTTACAATTTTTATTCACGGTTGAATATTTTTACTGTCTCTCACTGATTTTGAGTTCTAATAAAAAAATCAGTGTATTTGGCAGAAAAATATAACTAAAAGTTCAGTGTTTTATAAATGGAAGTGAAAAATCATTCAAATTCAATCATAGTGACTTGTACAACTCAGCAATTATGTATTTTTTCTACATAAAATTTGCAAATATGGTTATCTTATTATATTCAATTATGTCTATATATTCATTAATACTTATTTAGCATTTTCTTTTGGAAATAAAGCTTTAAATGAAGATAAACAGTTTTTGTTAATTACAACATTCCTTCAATTTCATCTTCAAAATATTTATAGCACCTTAGTTTTTAAATAGAAAACCAAATCAATAAATGGCATTTCAACAAAGAGAGAAGGACAAAGTTAAGAAACTGAAATCTACTTAAGATTAAATTAAACACACACACACACACACACACACATATATATATATATATATATATATATATATATATATATATATATATATATATATATATACACACATTTATGTGTCAAGAAAAAACTAGGACTCGAATTAAATTTAATTGTTTAAAAAAATTAAAACATTGAATGTAACACATTAAAAATTAAAAATAGTATGTTAACTGTGTTATTAACATAAAAACACATTAAAAATTGTTGGCCTGTTATTAACATGAATGTAACACAATTAAAAATTAAAAATAGTGCGTTAATGAAAACACATAACATTTCACAAATTTATCTTCCATATCTCATATACTTTAAAATCCGACCACCCCTTATTGTAATTGAGGAAGTAGAGAAGATCTTTATCTGATCAAATTTTTAAATAAACTAAGCTTTTATTTATTTTATATATTCTTTCTTATCTTTTGTATAATTTTGTCATCAATCTTAGTAGATAAATTGAAAAAAAAATTATTTTCTCAATTTGTTTTAACAAATACTAAATTTATATTATGTTTGGATGTTTTATTCTAAATCCCTAAGTTGTGAGTAAGTGACTTTATCACTGGATTTTAGTTTATATGCAAGATTGTGATTAATCGAGAAGTTGTTTGAACTTAAATATTATTGAGTTTGTCTGATAAATTATTATTTAAGATGTAATGAATTAAATACTCTTATCAATTGACTATATTATACAGGTGAATTATAAAATTTCTTTGAATTGAGTTTTGCATATGATGTGTGTTACAATGGTATTAACTACTAATTTTATTTTAAATTAAATTCATTTATTGCAAAAGAAAAAATGTTTCAATTATTTATTTTTATTATTTTTAATGGTATGATATGATAATAGAAGAATGAGTTAAAAATAAATAAATAATAATAATTCAAAATATCATTATAATCGAAACAATCATTCTAAAAACTAACCGGAATGACCAATCGAGTAAATATGGTTATGTTCTAGAATGACAATTCGGTGAAATGATTACACATATTTTAAAATCAAAATAATAAAAGAGAAAATGGGATATTATGTAAAGTTTGGGGGTGCAGAAAGAAAAAGACGTGTGGGATGTCGGAAGAACATCAAATGGTGATATAAATTTGGATTAATAAAGTGGATACATGATTCAAAATTAAATTAAATATTATACATATAAATTAGAAAAGAAAATTAATAACTGAAAATAAATAAATTAACACAAATATAAATTAACAGAACCGTAACTGAAAATAAAATAAACTAAATAAGATACATATAAATTAATAAATGAATTAGTATATCACCATAATAAATTAAATAATAAAAAAGTTAAAAGAAAAGAGAATTAAAATAATATGTGGTCCAATATAAATATAAGATTAATAAAATACGTTAAGATTAATATTAATGTAAGTATAAGTTTATTATGACTAATGCAAAAAGTATTGAATTGTATACTCTCTCTTATCCTGGAGAGTGACACACTACAATTAAAATATTTTCTTTAAAGGTTACAAAATTTTCAATTATTTACTTCGATTTTTTTTCTCAGGAACATTAATTGATTTTTATCTCTTCTTATTCCTTTTTATATCTTACATAAAAGAAAAAATTAAAAATATCTTTTAGTTAAATTTGTTAATAATCAATATACATACACACACATATATATATATATATATATATATATATATATATTAATATATTTAATTTTTAATTTTTTTAATTATTCTTTTGAATTTGTTTTTTTCTTCTTCTTATTTATTATTATTATTATTATTTTCATTTTACTTTATCATAATCCTTCTTGAAAATTATTTAATTCATATTTGTAATGTTCACGCTCCATTTAGATAAAACACAAAAATATTTTTAAAATATGAATTTAACAAGAAAAGTTAAAACATAATATTTTTCAAGTAAAAGTAGAATAATCTTTTTCATCACCCATATCAATGTTGACCATATAATAACGTAATTTGATCTAACGAATAAACTTTAAAAATAGGTTATTTTACACTCATGCTTATATCAATAAAAAAATTACAAAAATATGTTAATTGATTGTTTAAGAAATTTAAAATGCTTAACGTTTACGGTTTTCTTAAACAACAAATATGAGAAGTTAAAATGCACCATACATGTGATTATACCATATGAATTTGAATGAAATATACAGATAATTTATTTTAACATATATGATGTATCTTCCGGTATATCTAATAAATCTCATATCGATATGAGAGTCGAGATTAAACATATATATATATATATATATATATATATATGTCAAAACGGGTTGGTTCACCACGAGTTCGGTTGAAAATGAGTGAATCTAACTCGGCTCACTTTATGGTGAGCCAGAAATTTTGTAATCCGGCTCAACCTACCATGGGTTGGTGAGTTAAGTGGGTAACCCACATAAAAAATATATATATTTTTTTTAATATTCAAATATTTAAATAAATTTTTAAGTAATCCATGCGATGACAATTATAATAAAATTAAGAATCAATGTCTTGATCATGCTCACAGCCAATATATGATGAATTATTTCTTATAAAATATCCATATAGTCTAAGAAAACATGACTAATATTACACATTTTCTGTCATGTTATTCAACAAAAAATAAATAAATATATATATATATATATATATATATATATATATATATTTTTGTCATGCTAATTTATAAAAAAAAATAAATTATAAGAGGGTTGCTTGAATAATTTACTATAAAGATTATAGTTAAAGATTAAAGTATCAACATATATAATTTGACAATCAAATTAATTAAACATTCAAACTATTTAAATATTATTGAGCAACATTATAACATTTAAAAATATGAAATTGTGAACATATATAATAGGAGTAGTAAATAATTATTAAAAAAATTAAAAAAATGTTAGTGGGTTAAGTGAGCCAACTCACCTTCAACCCGGCTCGAACCCGTGGGTTAAGTAAGCCGGGTTGAGTTCAACCCATCTTTGAAAAAATTAAATTTTTCTCAACCCAACCTGATTTGAACCCGTGATGAGCCGAATTGACTCATGACTTGAAACCTATTTTGACATCTCTAAGCATAGATATCATATTACATAAGAGTTGATATTAAACTCAGTTTAAATATTCATTATTTTTTTCCTCTTTGAGACACCTTCTAGAAATAAAACCGTATATATATATAATAAAAAAAATAGAAATCAACTAATTAATTCACTTATTTCTATTAGAATAGGCATGGACCCGCCCTGAGGAACCCCACCACCTATTAGTTTCGATATCTTTGTTTTGCTTTTATGAATGCGTTAGAATTTAGGTTTGCTTCAAGGATTTAATGATAGTTTGGTGATAATAAATTATATTAAAATAATTATATGTCTTCAAAGCAGACACCTAAGAAATATAAAATAAAACGGTTGTGACATCTATTATTTTTCCGATTTTCATTTTTCATCACATTAAATATATATACATAGGGAAAATAAAAGTTTAATCAATAGAAGAACAATCAATATTTTTCATCTCATTTATTTATATATACATTTTAATTAATTAAATTGTAAAGAATATAAAAAATATACGTCATTAATAAAAAGGATTTTTCTCTTTGATATATAATTTTTTTTCAATTTTATTCTTTAAATAATTACTTTTTAAAAGAATTATCCATAATAAAATTATAAAAAGTATTTAATTTCATAATTATTTGTTTATAAAAATAGTTTTATAGAGTTGATAAAGAATTATTCTCTTGATATTTTTATTTTCAATTTTAATCACTTTTTCAAATTCAAATAGCTACCGTAAGAAAAAAAAATCAGTTACACACTAAAAAAAATCCATAATAAACAAATTATTCTCTTAACTATTTTTTTAGTTCTTTACAAATATTTTTATAACAAATATATATATATATATATATATATATATATATATATATATATATATATATATATATATATATAACATCTATAATTATATATAGAAGAGATTTTTTATTTCGGTGTTTTAGTTTTTCCATTTTACTCTTAATTTTTTTTTTTAAATTAAAATAACTATTTTACTAATTTTATTTACCAAAATTATCCAGACACAATAGTTAAAGAAATAAAAACGATATTAAGTTTATTTTACATAATGAAATAATAATTTTCCGATTGTGTGGCATGATTTTATCTTCAAAACTTGTTCAAGTTTTGAATGTGTACTTATTTTAGTCTTCTCATTTTTTAATGAGAATCGATTCTGTTTGTATTTTGACCAATTTGTCCTAAGAAAATTAGAGTTTTAATTGAAGTTTTCTTCGCTTATCATGTAAAATATTTTAAATGATTTTGATCCGATTCGATCTAAGTCGTCCGATAACATTTAAAATGTGTAAATTTCTATCATGTTTTTGTTCTGAAAGGATATTTAAGAAGATGGAGGAAAAAAAAATATTTAAACGTTTAACATCGATTTTTAAATAATGTGAGACTTCTTTAATGTTCCAAATCATGTTTCATATATAAAATGTTCCAAATCATGTTTCATATATAAAATGCTAGGTTGTTTTCATTGGATTTATTTTAGAATAGGCTCATGAGTGACGAACATTAAACAGAAAGGATTCATTATAGTCGGAAATAAATTCTATAGAAGAAATGAGTAGAAGATACCAGCAACATATATAAACCATATTTATTAATCATCACTTCCAACATAAATGTTTGTTCACGGAAGTTCAACAAACAATCTTATTTTTTATAAAAATAGCAAATTTGAAGCATAATCCACCATTTCCATCACCTTAATTTCTGCTCAAGCCTCTACCTTAAACAACTCTGAAACAAAAAAAAGAAAGGAAAATCAATGTGAAGAAAAGCAAATGAATGAAAACTATTAATATGAATCGTACATGTAGAAAAAAGAAATCTTACAAATCGCAATCAAAGCCATTGAGTTTACAATCTTTGGGAAGATTATTGGCTCTGTCTTTGTCTAGGTTAGGAATATGAGAGGCTGCTTCCTTAAGGCACTTACATGCAGCTTGTTTTTCTTCCTTTGTAGGTGTCGAAGTTATGATTTTGTTCAATCCTTGGCAACAAAGAGGTGAAGGGGCAATAGTTTTCTTTGTCACAAACTCTAAGCATGGTGCCACTAAGGATTGTTCTTGCTCACAGGTTAATGCCTCTGTGGCAACAACTGTGACGACTAACACTGCTACAATAGTGAAGAATGATACGAACCGAGTCTTCATTTTGACACAATGTTTTATTTTAGTGATTCACTATTGTGTGTTTTTGATTTTGGATGGATGAAACACTGAGGGAGATGTTACATTTATAGCCACATGATACTAGGTTTACAGAGGAGAAGGTTCACCAAAGAGATACAATAGTAATGAGATATGAGTTCAACCACATAAAACATTAACATTATTCTCAACCCAAAATCTTAAGACAATAATTTTATAAATCTTTATCCTTATATGATGTTATATTTATTTATTTTTATCCGATATGGGTCTTATTTCTGTATCGTGTGCATTCTGAGCTTTCGTCGACCATTGTTTATAATAAGGAAAATGATTTTTTGACTACTAAATTTTGACAACTTTCTCTTACAACCTTAGGTGTCATCTACCAAGTGGTTTTCCATTTTTTCTTTTTTCTCATTCTTAATATTCAAAAATCACTTAGAAGATGACACATCATGTTGTAAGAGAAAGTTGTCAAAATTTAATAGTCAAAATATCATTGGACTTATAATAAATAATAATTTTATTATTTACCTTAAAGTGCATGTCTACAAAATAGAATAATGAAGGATGAGTTACATTTTGTTCATTTTTTTACTTGTTTCAACCGTTTTCATGTGTAATGATTTTATTGGGGATATTTAACTTTTTTTTTCTTGGAAGGTGGACCAGATGCTCTCACAAAACAAGATAAACATGGATGTATGTGTGCTTTTTTTTTTATCTCATTTTGGTTTTATAATTTATGGTTGTTTTAGTTTTTTAACTTTCCACAGTTATTTTTTAATAAATTTGTAAACGTTATAATAATGAAGTAAAGTGCAATAATAATAGGAAAATATTTAAATTAAAAAAATTTATTAATATGAATATTAACCATTTCTATTAACAGTTAGTTTGGATATGTAACGATCTTGTTGCGAATATTTAATGACTTATTTTTTTCTTTGAGGGTGGTCTAGATGCTTTAACAAAACAATATGAAGTATGAATGTATGTTGCTGTATCTTATTTTGTTTTTTTAAGTTAAAATGTATGGTTGTTTTAATTATTTAACTTCTCATGTTTGGAAAATTTGCCAACGTTGAGCATGGAAAATTTTTTGTTTTTATTTCTAAAACAATAAATTAATGAGTTTTTTTTATAACATTTAATTAAGTTTTAATTTTTTAATAGATATTAGAACTTTCGATTAAGTTATGATTTATTGAATACTCAATGTTAAAAATTGAACTTTATATTTAATTTAATCTATAAATCCAAATTTTAAATTGAGGTTTCAATCCATTTATATATATATATATATATATATATATATATATATATTTTTTTTTTTTTTTTTCTCTAGTTAATGCGGGATGTTTAACACACAAATTTCCCTGAGTGTCAAACCAAACATTGATGAAATATGCAATAATAATGATAATGAGAGGATAAACCCAATAAACAAATTTTTATAAGTTTAATTATACATATAAAAATAATCTAAAATACATGATTATAACCCCACCCCAATTCGTTTCCATATATCTTTATTTTGCTTTTGTGATTCTGTAACGGTTTGAATTTACTTTAATTTTAAAAGTATTTATTAATCGTTTGATAATATAATAGTTAAAGATATATTAGGAAAATGATTTTTAACAATTAAATAATTAAATTTTGACAATTTTCTCTTATAATCTCATGTGACATTTTTTTAAATGACTTTTCTTTTTTTATTTTCTCATTCTTTATATTCTAAAACCACTTAAAAGATATTATTTCTTCCAGATTGTAAGAAAAAATTGTTAAAATTTAGTTGTCAAAATATTACTATCTATTAACAAAAAAATAATGTCTTAGAGTAGACACCTAAACATGTACACATATATTTAAATTAATTCAGTTATAACGAAAAATAATAATATAAATAATAAAATAATAAAATAATAATCAATATTTTTCATCTTATCTATGATTCACCGATACTTCAACTTGGGTTACGTATCCGTGTCCGACACGTATCGTATACGATACTTTAGAATATTTTAACAATGTATACTTATCAATTAAGTATTCAATTTATAAAGTCGTTACAATAAAATCTTTGAATAATGACAATTATAGTGACAAAAAATAATTAGTCACTATATAGTGATCAAATTAACAACTAAAATAGTTCAAAAAATTTATAATTGGTCTCTAAATTGATAATTAAACTAGTTTCAATTATGAATTGATTTTTAAATTCATCACTAATATTAACTACTAGGTTTTGACTACCAAACTAATTAGGAAATTTGGATTCACACATTAACAATCATATATTTATTATGTTTGTAAGAATTATTGTACACTTTTCAATATTCATATATTGTATCTCTATCACATATCGTATCATATTATTTTGAGATTAAATCAACATATCTACGTATCGTATCGGCAGATGGGTGTCGTATCCGATACATGTATCATATATGTGCATCATAACATCTCATTAAATATACATATACATACATTTAAATTAAATAAAATTCAGTTACGTTAGTACTATTAATTTTAAAAAACATTATATATATATATATATATATATATTTATTATATTTACATTTCTCTTGAAATAATTTTTCAAAATAGTTATTCCCCTTTCTTTATAAGAAATTTGAATATCTATATCATTAATAAAAAAGATTTGTCATTTTTGATATATACAATTTTTTTATTTTATTCTTTAAATAATTATTATTTAAAAGAAAATTATTCATAATAAAACTATAAAAAATATTTAATTTTATAATTAATTTTAATAAAAATACTTTTATAAAGTTAATAAAGGCATCATTGTTTTAATTTTATGAATAATTTTTGGATGGTGTGGCATGATTTTATCTCAAAAAGTTATTTAAGTTTTGAGTATGTCTACTTATTTTACTCTTCTCGTTTTTTAACACGTTTGAGAATTGAGTCTACCTGTGTTTTTACCAATTTCCTCTAAGAAAATTAGAGTTTTAATTGAAGTTTTCTTCGATACATAACATAAAAAAGCCTAATTGGTTTCACAGAATGATAGCTTATTTCCATTGGATTTATTTTGGATTAGGCTCATGAATCTCCAACATTAAACAAAAATTATTCATGATAATGAAAAAGAAAGAAAAAAAAAATGAATGGAAGATACCAACAACATATATAAAGCATATTCATTAATCATCAATTCCAACATAAATGTTCGTTGAGCGAAGTACACCGAACAATCTTATTCTTTCACAAAAGTAGCAAATTCAATGCATAATCCATCGCTTCTAAAACCACATATCATGCTGAAGCCTCTAGCTTAAACAAACCTGAAAGAAGAAAAGAAAGGAAAAGTAATGTGAAGAAAAGCAAAGGAATGAAAACTATTAACATGAATTGTGTTCCGATCTCAACCCAAGTTCGTTCAATAATCATAGTTAGAAACAATTATCGTTTTTTTGAGGTATTGTCCGTTTTGAAACGTCGAGCTCCGTCAAAATGTATTTATTAGATGTACCAAAACAAATTGAATATGTAAAAAAAAAAAAACCTTACTTTTCGCAATCCAAGTCATTGGAGGGAGAATCGTCATGGGTTTTACAAGTTTTGCTAAGATTATTGGCTCTGTCTTTGTCGAGGTTAGGAATCTGAGAAGCTGCATCCTTAAGGCACTTACATGCAGCATTTTTTTCTTCCTTTTTAGGTGACGATTTTATGATTTTGTGCAATCCTTGGCTGCAAGGAATTGAAGGGGCATTAGATTTTTTGGTGAGAAAATCTAAGCGGGGTGCCACTAAGGTTTTTTCTGGCTTTTTTTTTGTATTTTTGGGTCGTTTTGACCATAAATTTGTAAAATGAGGTTCGTTAAATTTTTTTTTTTAAATTTGGGTTAAGTCGTCATCGGGAGAGACGACAATAAAAGTGAAATCGTCCTTCCCCAACCAAATTTTTATTTTTATTTTTAAAAAAACAATATCGTCAGGACGGACCACGGTTTCTTCACATATGAAAGTGAAATCGTCGTTTCATATAACGACTTTCACTTTTACTTTGTTTTTTTTTTTTAATGTTTGTTGCTGTTTTATTTTATTTTTCCAAAATTTTCACTTTTCAATTTTTTTGGTTTGAATCTCCACAGTGGGGCTGAACGTTTTGTTCTCCACCGCGCCCTTTCTCCTCAACTTATCATCCAGTGCAAGCTTTGTCATTGCCTTCATCTGCACCAAGCCCTGCTGCTCCACCACGAATCCAGCCACCTTCGACGACCCCAGACTCAAGTTCCCATCATCGCCCCCGATAGGTCCACCTTGCTCTGCCCGAAGTGCCATGACATCTTCCCCCGGCCAAAAAGTGAAGTTGTCTTTTGGAAAGACAACTTCATTATTCACATGAATAAAAACCGGTCTTATCTATAGCGACTTCGTTTTTTGAAAAAATAATATATGAAATCGGTTAGATGAGGACGACTTTATTTTTAATGTCTACGACTTGATTTTGTTTTACACAAAAAAAATTAGATAGACTTTTTTTACAAATTAGAGTTTAAATCGACCCCCACAACAAAAAAGCCGTTTTTTCTTGCTCACAGGTTAATGGCTGTGCAGCAACAACTGTGACGGCTAACACAACTACAATGGCGAAGAATGATGCAAACACAGTCTTCATTTTGAGACAATGGTTTATCGTAGTGATTCACTCTTCTGTTTTTGATTTTGGATGGATGAAACACCGAGGAGGAAGATGTTACATTTATAGCCGCATACATGGTGCATTCTGAGCTTTCATCACGTGACCATTATATGACTACTAATTATTTTTTGTTGTTTTCCTTTGTCTTGCAGTCTACAAAATAATACAATGAAGTATGAATTACATTTTGTTCACTTGTTCGGACTTGTTAACCGGTCAAAAGATAATTAATATGTATTAAATTTTATAAAAGTTTATATTTAATTGTGATGTTAAAAGAAATTTAACATAATAACCATTGATGTAATTTTATTTTATTATATAATTGTGCTTAATATTTTTTTAATATTTATTAATCAAAGTTGAAAAATAATGAAATAATCGTATTGCAATGTTGCTAAAAACTAAAATATAATTAAACATAAAAAAATTTAAATTAGTAGAAAAATCAAGAAAAAATAGTGTTAAATATTTAAAAAGTTAAAAAAAAGTAAAATATCAATTTGAAACTTCATTGAATTTTTTTTCTCTAACTTCTCGGTAATCTTTTGTAACATTCCTCTTAACTCGATAAAATCTTTGTGTTAAAGAAATAGACAATATTTCAATATCTAAAATTATTAATTATAAATACATAAACTAGCAATATGTTAAAGAAATATTTTTTATTACTTTATAGTAGAGACCTTAAAAATTTCAAAAAACTTATTTTGCATGATAAAATTATTGTTTACAAATTTTAAAAGATATTTTTGTGTTTATAAAATCTGTTATATATAGCATTTCCATTATTTTAACGAGCGTACACACAGTTGTTGTCGTGCCTGTGTGTACGTATTTTTTAAATATGCATGATATTAATAGGTGATGATAAATAGAATGTTATTAAGTTAATATATAGAATGAAATTATATTTATTAAAAATATAGTGAAATATATAAGAAAAGATGAGAGAATAATTATTGATAAATAGAGAATTTTTTTTTGTAAAAATAATGATCAATTTTTAAAAATTTAATAAATAATTAAATTTTAAAAAATAAAATTAGTATTTTGAAATGTGAACATAAAAGAAAGAATCCTCTTCATATACTGTTTTATATATATATATATATATATATATATATATATATATATATATATATATATATATATATTAAAGTAGTTAATTATTTCAACTTTTGATATGAAAATAATAAAACCAATATATATTAATTATTCTTTTAACAGGTAACCTGTGACATTGAATAACATTCTCCTTTATTTTTATTTGTTTGGACGGTTTTCATATGTTATAATTTTATTGGAAATATATAATGATTTTTTCTTATGTTTCTTGAAAGGTGGTCCAGAGATGCTCCCACAAAATATATAAATATGAATGTATTTTTTTATCTCATTTTGCTTTTATGCTGTTATAATTTATCGTTGTTTTAGTTTTTTAACTTCTCGCATTTATTTGTAATAAATTTGTAAACGTTACCATATAGATATAGTATAAAATTAATAAAACTGTTTTAATTTTAAATTATTGATATATAATAAAATTATAGATATTGAATATATATGACATATGCTATTAATTTATATATATATATATATATATATATATATATATATATATATATATATATATATATATATATATATATATATATATATATATATGTGTGTGTGTGTGTGTGTCTGTGTGAGAGGGAGTTAATAATTTATTAGTAGATGAAAAATTCACCGATTTTTGTGGGATTGAGTTAGATTTAAAGTTTCCCACCTAACATGGTATTAGATTCATGAGTTAAAGTCTATCATAACAAGTTTTGTTGTTTGTTGAGCCTATTATGTTAATCGTTTATTAGGAAATTTGTTGTTCGTTTGGAATAATGTTTCATCCGCTATCGAGTCACTATCAAACCATCCTATAATGTCTAGTCTCACGCACAAGATATGTACATCTCGAAATGAGAAGGTGTATTGGAAGTTTAACATCAACTAGAGATAAGATGAGTTAACATCCTACAAGTAAGTTTTTTTGTGTTGAGTTAGGTGTAAAGTCTTTTTAAAATGGTATCTTAGCCCTTTTTAGAGTATATTCTTGCGAGATTAATTAGACATATTATTTCACCCACTATCGGACCACCTGGTCATGTCTAGTTCAATGCACGAGATGTATATACCACAAAGTGTATGTTGGTAGTCTCACATCAACTAAAAATAATGCAAGTTTATATTATATAAGTGGATGTAAACCGCATAATATAAATTTCTACATTAATAAACACTTTATCCTAAATTTCTTCCCTACTTCATCCTTTTATGCCATTCCATGATGAAAACACCACTTCAAAGTCAAATGTAAATCAATATACACAGTGTTCTAAGGTAGAAGAATAAAGGGTGTGAATGCACATTTATTTGTGGTAGCTCTTAACCAAAGATGAAATTGAAGCATAAAAAATATTGAATTATTTAAATTTATATTATCTTCTTTATTAATTTATATTTATATTATCTAATTTATCTATAATTGATGTATTATTTTAATTTATATTTATACAATTTAATTTAGTTTCAATTATACAGTGACCCTCTCTATTAATCTATACTCATGTCATCATGTAAAAAAGCTTAGTTGATTGGTTTCGTACATAGACTCAGCTTATTTTCATTGGATTTATTTTGGATTAGACTAACGAAGAGTCTAGAATTTTTATTGGTTTTTTTATATTATCTTCTGTTGAGCATTAAAAATATACTGTATTGGTATTTTAAAACGTCAAAATTAATGATAATCAATATAGTATAAAAACATGATAGAGAAACAACACAGAAAAATCAGCAGAGAATCCAAATTTATTAATGAATCTGGATCATTAAATGAAAAATTATTCATGATGATGGAGAAAATTTGCAATCTAAGTCATCATCGGAGTTGGGATGATGAACGTTGAATTTACAATCTTTGGAAAGACTGTTGGCTCTGTTCATGTTTAGGTTAGGAACATAAGAGAATGCTTTATTAAGGCAGGTGCATGCAGCTTGTTGTTCTTCCTTTGTAGGTGTCCATAATATGATTTCGTACAATCCTTGGCAACAATAACGTGAAGGATGATCGGTTACCTTGGTCAGAAATTTCAAGCATGGTGACACTAAGAATTGTTCCTGCACACAGGTTAATGCCTGTGTGGGAACAACTGTGACGAGTAACACACTTAGAATACTCAAGAATGATACAAACACACTCTTCATTTCTGACACAATGGTTTATCTTAGTGATTCACTTTTTGTGTTTTTGATTTTCGATTGATGAAAGATCGAGGGAGATATTATATTTATAGCCACATTCATTGTGCATTTTGAGCTTTCATCATGTGACTATTGTTTATGACCATTAATATTTTTTTGTTATTTTCCTTTTTCTAAGAGTATTATGATTCACAAGATAATATGATGAAGTATGAGTTACATTTTGTTTTTTTTTTTTTTTTTTTTTATTTGTTTCAACGGTTTTCATATGTGATGATCTTATCGGAAATATGTAAAGACTTTTTTTGTCTTGGAAAGTGGTCCATATGATCATACCTAATAAGGTAAATATAAATGTATTTCTTTTTATTTTTCTTCGTTACAAGAATTCTTTTAATAATTATCAATTTTAGTAAAAAAAATAATTAATTACTACTAATTATAAATGTATTTATAATTAATAATTTCATAAATAAATATGTCTATTTCTTTAATACAAGAAAGAGAAAGAAATTCAATTAAGTCTCAAATTCATATTTTAATTTTTTTTAAACTTTTTAAATGTTTAATATTATTTTTTGTTTAATTTTTTATTAAATTTTTTTATATTTAATTATATTTTAATGTTATTTAGCAACATTAGAATATAATTATTTTATTATTTAAATATTTTTTAAATTTTATTGGTGAACATTAAATAAAATAATAAATACAATTATATAACATTTAAATATTTTTGTTTTTTAATTAAAATAAAACTGCACCAATGATAATTATATCAAATTTTATTTAATATTACAATTAATTATGAAATTTTACTAGATTCAATCCATAATAATTATTCTTTAAGTAGTTTCCTAAGATAAGAGCCAAAGAAAAAAAAAATAATAGTAATTTAGAAAAAGATACATCAAGATATATAAACCATATTCATTGATCATCATTTCCAACATAAATGTCTCAAGACGGAAATTAATTTAGAAAAAGATGATGAAAAAATAAAAAGAAATCGTAAAAGTCTGTGAAAAAATTCATTAATGTGCATGACAAAAACATATAGTAAATATTTAATTAAAATACTTTATTTTTTATTATTTTAATATTTTTATTTGATTAATAAAATAAAAATATACTATAAATATTAATTATATAATTATTTCAATTTATAAATGTATTTACTAATTTATATTTGTAACCAGAGGTATTAAAATCATAATTGATTATAGCTTTTCTATAATTGATTAATATTTATGTTTATATAGATTACAAAAAAATATAATTGAATTACATATCTTTCTTCACGAATTTGCTCGATATAGTGTGGAAAGTATTTTGTATAAAACTAACCTCGTTTTCCATGTGTTTTGATTTCGTTTTTTTTTTTTTTTTTTTTTTTTTT
>Ga0209589_1000177_pt1 | contig 73074 bp, 30 predicted proteins | sample CowpeawhiteBW_FD_187525 | JGI IMG/M metagenome (GOLD analysis project Ga0209589, IMG submission 187525) | Root nodule microbial communities of legume samples collected from California USA - Cow pea white BW (SPAdes) (version 2) | ecosystem: Host-associated > Plants > Roots > Nodule | place: USA... | reverse complement strand
AATATAAAAAAATGAAAAAATGAAAAAAAAAATGAAAAGTCATTAAGAGATATCACCTCATTTTATAAAATTATTAAAATTTAATTATTAAAAATCATTTTTTTATAATATGTAATTTTCATATTTTACTTTGTCTGTCAAAGGAAAATGCATGTGTTTATGATTAAGTAAGAAAAAATGCAAAAGTCGTCACAAATTCCATGTGTTGAAAATTTAATTACATAATAAAATTAAAAATGAACATTTTTAATCGTAATTTACTATATAGATTATTTTTAACTCTTAATATTTATGCATCCATGTTCTTTCATGAATTTACAGTAGGAATATTTATTTTAGTTTTTACAATATTATTATTATTATAAATTTCTTTTAATTTCTATAATAAGTTTAAATTTTGGGGTAAGAGCAACGGTTATTTCGGATCTATTTCCCACCACTCCTCACTTATTTCCACCTTTCATCTCATTTCATCTCATCACACAAAACCACTTTTCCGGTGAAATTCTCTTCCAAACGCAAATGTAAGAAGAAAGAAGAAGAATAATCGAGGAGTGGAAGATCCTTGGAAATGGTGCGTTGTTGAATGGGCAATGTTACAGGACCGGTGGCGGCGAGATTGGCGTTTTTCCCGCCGGAGCCAGCGACGTACGAGATTTCGCGGGAGCGGGACGGGAAGGTGGTGATTTCTGGCGTGAGCGGGGACAAGAACTTGGAGGCTCACGTGCTGGACACGAAGGGTGGAAACAAGATCGTTGCGACGTTCTGGAAGCATCCTTTTGCCAGGTTCACCTTGCTCTATTCCCATGGCAATGCCGCTGATTTAGGTCAGATGCATGACCTCTTCCTCGAACTCAGGGCACACCTCCGCGTCAATATCATGAGGTTTTTTTTTTTTTTTTTCTCTCTTTACATTTCTCTTCTTACTCAAACCATGATTGCTCCTATGTTAGTTTATTTATTTTAGGCTTTTACTTCCTCCACAATTTCAACAACTATGAATGAATGTTTGTTGAAAGAAGAGATAATAAAATATTATGTAGAGAAATAAGATTCGGGTGGAGGACATTTATATAAATAATATAAAATTTTAATAACATTAATATCAGGTATATCATCTAATTATTAAATATTAATAATAGTCAGATTAGTTAAAAGTAAATTACCATTAGCTATGTTGTTGATGCTAACTTAATAAATGTAAATATTAAAATTGAGTAAGATGTTATGTTACTAACTTTAATAAGTATTAAAAATAAATTACATTATTAATGTTGGTTAACTCGACACAGAAATTAATATATGTTTAGAATAGGTGTGAGTGTTAAGATCTTAACCAAATTGGTCATAAAATTGACTTTAACTCAATTTTTGGTGAGAAAATGTCTAGGTCACTGAAGGAAAGATCAAACAAATTCCTCTTTCTCAGTTGTAGGCTATATCACAATTCTTACCTGGATATTAATTTATAAAAGAGTTTTTCCATCACAATTAAAATTATGAAATCATTATTTGGATGATCAAGCCAAACAAGAATTAATAATAGGCTTAAAAAGGATAATATAAATGACATGTGTGAGGTTGTTACATCAACTTCTAGCAACATGGTGTTCAATCGCTCATGACATCACACTGACAACACAGACTGGAAAAGAATGACTAAGGATCAAGAGCTTGGAATACACAAATATTCTTATGTGTGTCTTTTAGTGGCCTAGATTGATTCACAAGATTCTTTAACCCTAAATTTATAATAGCTGGAGTGGATTTTTTCTTCGCAACCGGTTCTCATACTCTCTCCTTAGGTCAAGTAACAACATCAGTTGTAACAAATAAAAACAACCAAAATGTAAAATTATAATATAAAATAATGAAAATTGAATTTGACCAAAAAACTTGTGATAGAGGCCGGTTTCTTGTGATAGAGGCCGGTTTCTTGATTTAGCAATATATTTCTAACATATTATTGGTTGGGACTAATTTGTGGTTCTTGGATTCATTTTTAGTTTTGATGCTCTTGGAGAAGATTGGAATGACCCAAACTCTGATACCATTTGATGGAAACTTAATCAATACTAACAAAATATTACCAAGGATCGTCCAAAACAAGCTACAAATATAAATATATAAAAAATAAATTATGTCTCTAAGACTTGATTCTTGGATGTAGTTACAAATATAAGATTTCTTGGGTGTATTGGAATGCTCTTTATGAAGTTATTGGAGAAACTTTAAAAGAAGTTGGCAAAAGCTATAATCCCTAAGTTGATAACTCCAATCACTGACAATGTAACTATTGATCATCCACCCCTTTTTCTACAAAATTCTCTTTTTCTAATATAACTGCACTATCTACTCGACCTCATTAATAAGTTCACGAACGGCAAAAAGAACAACCCTCAAACTCTTCTCTGACTTATGATTTGGACCAAACGATTTGTCACACCAATAATAGAGATTCATGTCACTTCTCTTGATGTATTCAAGAAATGGAATATCCTTGGTTTCTGTAATCCCTGATATTGTTTGACCCGAACTAGGCTTGCTCACTGACGATCTTAAGAACGATTCCCCACTCCATTGCCATATTTGTCTAAATTCATTGAACAAGTTAAGCTCTTTGTGCTTCCTTCAAATTTCATTCAAGACATAATTCCCTTCCACCTTAATAACGGAAACCTAAATAAGGTTCTTGATACAAAGGTACATTGATATATTGCTCATCCTTCATAGCAACCGCCACATCTTGTACAATTTTCAAGGCCCAAATCAGGTCTTTTAGGTTATGTGGACGAACCTGATTTCGAATATTCTGGCGTAACCCTTTGAGGAAATACCCAATAAATTCATCTTCCAATGTCTCATTTGCTAGTGAGACCAAGATTTCAAATTTTTCGATGAAATCTTCGCTCAAATGCCATGCTTCACTTTTTCTTCCAAATCTCCTTTGTAGTGTTGTTGCAAGATGCTCCCAAGATTGGTTCTTGGATTCTTATCACAAAATTTGAACTAATTTGATGCAATCCTTAAGAGATGAAAGGATCTTGATCAATTCAAAAGGTGAGAAAAGAAACTCCATGAAAGAACATTGAGAGGTAGAGAAAACATGGGTTCCGTGGTGATTTATTTTCACAACAATGGAAAAGCAAGATAGAAACAAGCACAAATTGCAAAAGGAAGAGACACATGGTAGTTCCTAAAATTAGAGAAAAAATTATTATTACACTTCCAAGAAGTAAATGTGGCACATGAAAAAGGTAAAAGTGATCTGAAGTGCAATCACATCTTGTAAATCCTTTTCACTGGATTATTCAAGTTACACTTCTCTTCTCTCTAATCTAAAATAAATTGTGTTTCTTTTCCTTTTAAGCTTGTTTTTAATAGGCTTCTTTGTGCTAACAAACTATTAACTATAATAACTACCTTTCAACTGTAATTTTACTTTTTCATTTTAAACTCCTTTCATGATAAATCTGCCATCCTGCCTTATCATTTTATTGTTGTGCTTGCTCCTTCCTAAAAGGATAGGAGGCTCGGTTTTGAATCTTATTAAATGCAAAGTTAATTCCTCTCTAATAAAGGTTGTGTCTGTTTCCAAACCAGTTGTTTGTGTCTTGAGTTATATATTTTTGTTCATCCTAATAGTTCATAAATGTTATTGAACATACTTGTTTGAAGTAAAAGAAGTAATATTCCTTTCGGCATATAATTTTGAAACTTTATGCTACAATGCAGCTATGACTATTCAGGATATGGAGCCTCTACAGGTAAGGTAAGTATCACCCCTGATTCCTTTGCCCCAACTTTTACTTCTCTTTTTCTTACTTTATTGGGTTATTTCCAAACAAAATTTACAAGGGAGAATTGATCTTAGATGTCTAGATTGTCCTTAGGTTTGGGATTGTGCATATCATGAAATAGGAAATAAAGAAGCAAGATCAATAGATTAGATAATCCATTCCATTTGAATTCTACATTTTCTCCCAACATTCTTTCCACCAATCTAACTGAATCTGTTATGTGTGATTATCTCTCAAACTTTGATAGCCATCAGAGTTCAACACATATTATGACATAGAGGCCGTGTATGATTGTTTGAAGAGAGAGTATGGAGTTGAACCACAAGAGTTGATTTTGTATGGCCAATCAGTTGGTAGTGGGCCCACAATACACTTGGCTACTAAGTTACGGAATTTGAGAGGTGTTGTTATTCACAGTGGAATCCTTTCAGGGATAAGAGTCTTGTATCCTGTCAAGGTCACATTTTGGTTTGACATATTCAAAGTAAGTTTTTTTCTGAGTGATCTTCCTAATTTTTAATCAGTACCTATATTGAAATTTATCAGAGTTTTGTATTGACATGCTTCTCTTTACGAATTTCAGAATATAGACAAAATAAGGCATGTTGACTGTCCAGTCTTAGTTATTCATGTAAGGTTATCTTTCTATCTATTTTCCTTATTATAGTTTCTGCATCATGTCTCTTGCAGTGTTCAAAAGAGCTCATTGGTTTCTTTCTTCAGGTTTCCCTCCTTAATAGATTATTGTTTCTTTTACTTTTTGAGTACATGATAAAGTTGTTCTATATAGAATTTCATATTTGCTTGCTATATTTATCGACTAGGTAAATATGAAAACTTGGTTGAACCCGACAAGGAATTATTTTCCTGGTACTGTAGTTTATTTGACTAAAATATTTTGCCATTATACTTCTCACCAGTGTGCAGAAAGTCTTCAGATCTTGTTTCAATAATTTCAGTGAATCAGTTCATATTTTTAACAACAATTGTTTTGCTGAATACCTCTACAAAGTGCAAACAATAGATTTTAGTTCTGAAATTGAAACTAAAATGGCTAGCAAAGGATACTATCATATCTTAAGCTCTGTTTTCAGGGGGTATCAGTCAAATTTTCCATTCTAACCTGAACTTAAAAAAGCAATCTATGATTCAAATAAAAATTTGAAACATATGCAGAATGTTGAATATGAAATGTTACATTCGAAACAGTTCTCGAATTATGCTTTTATTTGTCACTCACTTGTGTTCTGCTGCTATTGGAAGAGGATGGATCCATACAACACCGTGCTATTATTTCTTAATCTTGAAGCCTATGCATAATATAATCTATGGATATATTTTAAAAAATACCAACGCATTTTTTCTTTCCTTAGGTTGTTGTGAAACATTGCCACGACATAAGACCCTGTTGTACATAAGTTCTTACTAGATAAGACCACAGAGCATAGTATGATTATGTGTGACTATTGATGATTTGACCTTATCTTTGATTAAATAATGCAGTTTCCGTGTAAATAGTAGTTTTATTTGTCTGGTTGTATTTTATGGGCAGGGAACTAATGATGAAATCGTTGACTGGTCCCATGGAAAACGATTGTGGGAACTTTCGAAGGAAAAATATGACCCTTTGTGGGTGAAGGGTGGGGGTCATTGCAACCTCGAGGCTTTTCCTGAGTACATCAAGCACTTGCGCAAGTTTCTAAATGCGATGGAGAAAATCTCAATCACAGGAGAGACAAACAAACCACTCACCCAAAATCCTCCTAATACTGAAACCAAACATAATTCTGAATCCAAACAAAACAAATGTTTAAGATTTGGTCTAATGAGATAGCTGGATCTGTTTCAGCTTTTAAAAGTAGGAAAGCAGAACCATGGCTTCATGGCAAATTCTTCATACACCTTCACATTTTCCTCCTCCATGTAAAAATTCTAATTTTGCCCCTTTTAAATTATGTGATTCTGAAATTAAAAAAAAAAAATGATTTTGAAACTGTACAATTCGAAAAGTTTTCAAATTAGAAGTCATTGTTTTTTAAGATTTTTAGACGAAGTTAAAAAACTTGTACCTGTGTGAATTGCACCACGTGGAATCTATTTTCTCTATATATAAAAAAAAAACGTTTGGATTGTAAAATCTGAAATGTAGAAACAAAAAATGACTTCTAAAAGTAAAGAAGTTTAAGAAAAAAAATAATTTTTAGATTGCACAATTTGAAAATCGTAACTTTTGGGTTGTACAATCTAAAAATCAATTTTGGCATAATTTGAAAGTCATTTTTAATTTTTGGTACAATCTGTTAGTTATTTTTGACTTCTAAATTACACAATCCAAAAAATCTATTTTTAATTTATGTTTATAATTTAAAACCTTTTTTGTAAAAAAAACAAAGTGAGTTTCAAGTGAAAGTACAGTTCAAAAGTCATTCTTGATTTTTGGATTCTAAAATCTGAGAGTTGTTTTTTACTTCTAGGTTATATAATCCAAACAGAATAAAACAAGAATTTGAATAAAAACAGGACCGTTTATATTCATACGTAGCAAGATGAAAAATATGGAGGTGCGCGAAGAATTTGCCTGGTTTGGTTGAAGGTTGAGACCCAAGATTTGGATACTTGAGTGGAGAAAGTAACAAGTGGTGGTTAATTATAGTGTAGATATATCTAGCAAAGTTGAGTTTATGAATACTATTGAGAGTGGATAAACATGTGTTTTTGTATTCTCAGCATGCAATTATTATAACGATATACTCATTGCACTCGAATATCTCACTCCTAATCACATTTTAAATATTAATAAACTTTAGCTTGTAGTCATTAAAGTTTATTTAAAAACAAAAAATCTTTCTATTTAAAAACAATTATTTATATATAACATACTAATCAGTATAGAATTATTTTTATACCGTACAAAACAAGCTACTAAGGTTTTTGCCACAAGTAAAGGGACAACACTCATTTTGATGTGAAATCATTAACGAGTTCAAAATAAACAACTGAATTTAAAGTTATACATTATTCCACTTGACTTCCAAAAGTAACAAATTTAGTTTTGTTCTAAGAAAAATATTAAATGGTAATGCCGTGAGATCACTAGCGGTCATAGGGATGGTAATTAGGGCTTGATCCGCGGGCCCGACCCGCAGAAAAAACACGGGTGAGCCAAGGTAGTGAGTCTGCAGGTCCGTACGGGCTCGGCCCGCATAGGCCCGCGCGGGTTCGGCCCGCATAGGCCCGCGGTCCGCGCGGGTTAGTCTGTGGTCCGCGTGAGCCGGTCCGCAAGCCCGCATAAAATTAAAAAGAAAAAAACTTGTACTTGTGTATATTAATTACTTCTTTTATGGAATCTTGCATTAACGTTTCAAATTCTTGTATAACTGGAAAAGACAAGTATTATGTAATTTTTAATGTGCTAATATTTAAAGAATACATTGTGTATGTCATAGAATATGATGAAAATGTTGAATTATCGATTTATCATCTAATTCTCCAAAGTCTTTACTTAATTTTGTGAACTTCTTAAAGTTTTCCAATTTTTAAACATTGAAAGTTTTATCATAAAAATTAAAAAAAATTAAAAAGAATTAAAAAATTTAAGAAAAAAAAAGAAAAAGCGGACCAGCCCGTGGGCCTGCGAGTCAAGGAGTATGCGGGACGGGCCAGTCCGCGTTGTGCGGGCCTTATGTGGGGCGGACCGGCCCGCATTGCCACCCTTAAATGGTCATAATATATATACATACATACATACATACATACATACATACATACATACATACATACATACATACATACATACATACATACATACATACATACATACATATATATATATATATATATATATACTTATTAGTAACTCTGCCTTTTAGCTTTTTTATAGAAAAAAATTAGAGTCAGAAAGAATAAAACTAAAATAATAATAGTGATAAATGTAGTAGTAATAAATAACAACAATGATAATTGTACCGATAATAGTATCAATAGGAATAATAACAGGAGTAATATAATAATAACAATAATCATTATAATAATATTATCATTAGTTCTAATAATAATAATAATAGAAGTTGTGATAACAGTAATACTAAAAATAGTAATTGTACTGTAATAATAATAATAATAATAATAATAGAAGTTGTGATAGCAGTAATACTAAAAATAGTAATTGTACTGTAATAATAATAATAATACAAATTGTGATAGCAGTAATACTAAAAATAGTAATGTAATACTTGTAATATGATATATACAATTACAAGATAACTAACTTTAGCAAAATAATTATGTTTGACTATAACAATTAATTTAAAAATTAAAAATTCAAGAGATGTTAAAAAGGAAAAAACATTGTGAAAGCATGTCTTAATATTAGTTAATTCCTAATTTAGATCAGTACGTGAGTTATTCCTTAAATCTAGAAAGTAGTGAAGTAGTTATTTTATTTAAGGAAGAACTTATGATGACTCGAGGCACCAATTATTTTGTAAAAGATACAAGTTAGCTCATAAAACTATGAAGGGTCAAACAATCATAAGTAGTTGAAAGGGATAAGTGTTGGTTATAAACTTTCAAAAGATACTCTAAACATACTAACTTTCAGTCAAGCTCAAGAATTCTTTTGGATTATAAGATATTTCAAAATCATCGATGAATATCATATAAGGATTCTACACATTTACGCATCTTTCTATCTCTTCTTCCGTATTTTTTAGTCTTCCTCTTGTAAATCTTTCCTATTTTCTCTTTTTTTGTATGTCCTTCTTTTGCCACATGCTTCTTGTTTTCATTTCTTTTTGCTTCTTTTCTCTATCTTCAACAAGTTATTCCACACCCTTATTTACATCTTTTATCCTATCTAAGAGGGAATGTGCCTGCAAATTCAAAAGTCCTACATCACATGGAGAAAAATCATAAACATTAAAGTCACGACTCACACCATACTCCTTAAGTATATCTAATTGGTTTGCATTGTTGTTTATTCTCTTCGGGAGTCGAAAAGGGTTTTTGGAGCTTAGATTTTCTTTGATTTGGAAATTTATCTCTTCTCAAGTGAACCCAAATCCAATCCTTAGGTTGGACCATAACCTCTTTTCTTCTTTTATTAGCATTGCTTACATAATTTTCCACTTTCCTTTTTATCTCATTCTTTACCTTGTCATGTAGTTCATTTATAAAATTTGCTCTTGTATTTGCATCATTACACATCATGTCCTTTGGAGTGGGAAGGGAAACAAATATAGAAGGATCAAAGGATTAAACACATAAACAATCTCAAAAGATGAGTGAGAAGTGGTAGAATAAATAACTTTATTATCTGTAAACTCAAGATAAGGTATGCGTGTTTCTCACTCTTTGAGATTTCTAGAAATCATTCATCTAAGAAGATGGTTGTGTGACACCATTCATCGATCACTTTTTTTTTATCTTTGTATTTTCTTTTATGGTTATCTACTGTGTTGCTTGGTTGCACAACTTTTCCATGTTTCCTGCTAGGTTGACGAAAAGATTGTTCATAAACAAACTTGTTAGAGTCTAGTAAGAGTCAAATGTGTTATATATTTGAACAAGCTTGACATTACCCAAAATGATTTTCGTTAAGTGTTTTACAAAAAAATATGAAACATAAAAGTATATTGCTTGTTCAAGTATCATATCTCATTAGATGTATTTGTTTGATAAGCTTGTACTTAGACAAACAATAAGATATGTAATCTTTAGCATTTCATAGTACAACATAGCCTATAAATGTTTATATTATGGCTTCATAATAAAAGTTCTCCGTTTGACTTATCTCATAAGAAACGCCAACATAAAAAAAATCTTTCAAAAACTGTGTTAAAGTTGTCAAATATCAAGAACTTCTTTGAAAATACTATTCGACACATCTACATAGTCCACTCATCGTGTATGGTCCTAAGTTGTACTCATAATTAGATAAAAGTTATCTGCCTAGGTCTAGTCATGACAATTATCACATATTTCTTCAAGAAGAAGATTGCATTTAATGTTCAATGAAGAGCCTTTATTGCAACTTTCTTTATCTTCGAGGTCAAACACAACTTGAAAAACACAAAATTACACAACAACCAGTGGCGGAACTTGGACAAAAAATTTAGGGGCGCCAAATTAAATTTGTTACATTTTTTTTTAGTTAGAAAAAAAACTTTTCATTTTTTCTCTTTGTTTTCTCTGCATAAAACAAGCACACATAATAGTAGAATTCAAAAAAATATGACTATTATTTGTTATTATATCATGCTATTATATCATGATACCAAACCATGAATACCATTTTGATAAGCTCTTCATACCTCATCAATTTGATTTGGTGGGTACTGTTAAATTTAAGGACGTTTTTCCCGGATCGCGTTCTAATGAATCTTTAAATTCATTATATGTAACTCTAGGAACTTTAGAAATTTGTTTTTCATTGTCTTGAATTCTTGATGCTCATGAAATTTCTTAAGTTTAGTTAATATAGATGTTTTTTTTTTCATCTTTATCACAAACCTTCCTCTCTCCAAAAAAGAATCAATTCTTTTACTCTTTATCATAATCTTACTAATATAAATTTATCACCTCCCACCTATTTAGAAAAAAAGATAAGATTTATATTCACAAATCACAATTATCACAATGCAAAACATAACAAAACTCATTCAACTTTAATTAAATAAGCAACACTGTATAAATTCAAAACTTTTAAAAAATTTACCATAGGCAGCAGAAAACATAAAATCCCTAAATTTCATAATTAATGGTTAAAATAATTTAGGGAAAAATTATAAATAAGGTTCATACAAGTTTCATAAAAAAATTCCTAAAATCATAATTAGGGTTTATACTAATTTGGGATAAACTTAATTTGGAAGAAACATCCTAAAAAGAAAAATAAATTTAACATATATAAATCATAATAAGATACTAACCTTGATATGTGAGAGATCATCCGAGAATGTATACTTTAATCTCAATCTATGTGATCTCTAACTTCTGTTTTCTAATCTATCTCTTTGTATTTATTTCTCCTCACACACTTTTATGATAATTTACATAATGAAAAATTCTTATAACGAGAAAAAAAAAACTCTAATCTCTTTTATAAATTAATATCTCCATTAAATTTTTTATAACATAAATTTAATATAAATAATATATAAAAATAATTTTAATAAATAAATATATATAAAAAATAATTTTCAAAAATTTTGGGGGAGCCGTGGCTCCCCTATGTCATTAAGTGGTTCCGCCAATGACAACAACTATAAAAGATTTACAACAACTAGAAAGGATTTATAATGGCTATATTTGTCGAGACCTTTATAAATTGAAGACATATTCAAAAATAAAGGTTGACACAAAAAAAAAAAAAAGAAACTTTAACCGAAGATGCTAACGACAATCATGTGTTTTTGCTTATGCATTTTCTTTTTATACAACACCCTAATGTTCTTTAGCAATATGAAAGAGTGAACTTAACGTTATTTGTCAAAGGACGTAAACTCTCTTTTAGTTGGCATGGCATATTTATGATCTTTTGATTACTTTATTGCAATCATGTCTTAACTCAGAGTGACTATTTATCCAAACAATATTTAACTTTTAACTAGGCATGGTTGTTTGTAAAAAAAAAGTACAAAGTTTTTAGTAGGGAGTGATTAAGGTTTAAAGAATACTCAATTTGTTCATTGCAACGTGAGTCTACATAGTGAAACTTTATAGAATTGATCAAGAACTAGATATAGACTCGTTTATATATGAACAAATATAAAAATCTAAAATGTAAATCTTTCTTATCCTTTAAATCTTTCAAATTACATATAATATATCAAACTATTGACTAATGTGTTAAAGAAGGAGATACTTTTTACAAGGTTTGTGAAAATCCTTTTATCGATGATCTTGTCAATGAAAACTTGCGCCTAATCAATTGTTGGACTTAAAAATTTTTATTTTCATTATATTAAACATTGCTCTTTTTAATTGTTGTGAACAAATTTAATATACAACCAATCCTTCGTTCTTATGTATTTGATTTGTTTTCATAGTGTGTATTGACACTCTATGGTGGAGGTTAAGAATGTTGTGTGATGCTTTAGCAAAACAAGTTATATAATTGATGGAGGGTTCAACTTCTCCTTGTGTGTCACTATTCAAAGAGATTGAGTTTATATGACTATGGGTTCATTGTCTGAAACACAAGTTGAAAACCTTATGCAGAAGGTTTTGAAATTACTCTATTACTTTTCTTGGTAAGGAATGATACCATTATAATGTCAATTCTTTGAGGGTAGTAGGAAACATCGTGCAATGCACCTCCAAGTTATTGGAAAACAAATTCACTTGTGTCATATATGCCTTCAGATGCATCCCTAGGTTTGGTGAATCGTCATATTTCTCAATATTGGAATACTTCCACTTTTGACAAAGCATGATGCTCAAAATTTTAGGGTTGAACATATGAAAGTCATCAAGAGTTCGCTTGATAAAGTCATTCAATAGGTTGATAGAATGAATTTAAAGTGTTGTTTTTGGTCATATTCACAAGACTCCTTTTGTGACATGGAGCCATAATCATGATTTAATGTTCATGGTTCAACGTTGATCCTTTACGTGCATATACACTTCAACGTTTACACCTTAACAAATATTTCTAAGATTGGACTTTGATGGTTTGTCACCTAACAACCTCAGTAGTTTTTTTTTTTTCTTATCACTAGGAGTGTTATAGGGGATGAATTTCAACAACTCATTCTATACATTAAACCCTACTTTATAAGCCATCCTAAGAGACCTTGATGTTTGTCTATCATGAACAAGTATGGTAGGGTGATTATATGGAGCTTACAACTCAGTCCAATGGGCTTATAGTTTAGTTTGACGTTGGTTGCACACGAGCTCCATGTCATGCAATTGGTCCTAGATTTGTAAGTTGGTGATTGTATGTTAAAAGGTTTATTCATTATTTTCCTTATGTGTGTTTAAGGGTATTGATGGATGATATGTCTATATCAGAATTGAATGAAGACACAATAATAATTTTACTTTTAGTAATAACAATACAATTAGTGGTATGGAGAAAAAAATCTTAGGTCGACAATTAATGTAGAATGTTCTTACTAAAAGGAAGTGTTGCACCTCAAAAGTAGAAGGAACAATGTCATAAGAAATTGAGTTAGTCCCTCCAATATATCAAAATTCTACTATTTTAAAGTTTAGGAAAAATTAACCTTTAAAAGATATTTTACACCCAAATCAATATATTAAGCGAAAAAAAAAAGTGAGTGATTATTATTTTTTTTTAATTTTGAGTCTATGAAATAAAACTTAATAATGGAAAGATACATTTAGTTAATCAAATTCATAAATAATATCTTATATTTGTTATTCATTATCCAAGTTATTCATATATATATATATATATATATATATATATATATATATATATATATATATATATATATATATATATATATAATAATTATATGTCCATTATATATATGATTATATTTCAGAATTACAGGTACAATTATTAGTAAATATTTTTTATAAAAAAATATAACAGGTCACAAATTTTAATATTGAATATTTTTTCCCGGTATAATCAATCCTTTAGGCAAGAAAAGGAATCAAATTGGTATTCCATGTTACATTTTCGTTTATAAGAAAATAAATTTAATTTCAAAATATAAGCAGATCTTATCTAATTTTATTTTATTTGACAATATTTTTATTTAAAATAACCTAATTTTAATTAAATTTTGATATTTGACTGCATCATCATTATCCGTATTTTTTTTTATTTTATGACGAAAAAATTTCATAAAAATATTAAGATATTAGAAATTGTAACACTTCATTTAATTAATAAACATAATTAAAGGAAGCGTCACACTAAATAATATAGCAGCGCAGTCCTAGAGTTTAAACTTAACTCACTACAATTATCCAAGGCACACCACGATGCCACAAATGAACCAGATATAAAGTTTAATAGAAACAAATAAGAATTTTAAAGACAGACTAGTACATGGGCCGCAACCCTAAAGAAAAACCCAAAAAAAATCATGAAGTCCAGCCCGGGTAGACTATGCAGCAGAATCATCTCTTTCCTGTTGACCATGAGTACCTCTCGCATATACTCCCATCAATAAATTGATGATTGATGATCATCGCGAAGGCAGAGAAACAACATACAAAACAATCAAACAAACAAAGGGTAAGCTAGAGCCAAAAGTGGTTTTATCATGCAATCAGATATACTTTCATAGTCCAATATACATACATCATCCAAGCATGTTATGACCTTCCAATCAATACACTAAGACTCGACTCGACTCATCTGGATACATATAATCTAGTCGGATTCAGCGGATGCTTACACTTGTGGTGGATATCTCTGCTCACCCTCGAGCTGCTCACCCCCGAGCTAAGTGTTACAAGTGTTACAATGTTTCAATCCCCCACACAAGGTTAGCCTTTAATGAGTTTCAGGCCTCTTGCTACTCTTATCACAAGAGTCAGTCCGCTCTAAGTGAGACTAACTGACTCCTTAGAGTGTCAGGATACAACCTTACCTTGAATCCTTACCAAATTATATAAATGGGGCACCACCACGAACATCCACTAACAGGGGTCATGGAATTACGTCCCGACCACTGAAGCACGACCCTGAAATCTCACCTAGAGATCTCAAGGAATTACGCACTGACCACCGACCAATCATAAACAAACAATAAGGGATACTCATCATACATATAAATTTCATGCCAACCTCCGTAACCAATCCTCATTCACGTCACATTTAAAATTCATACCAACTCATTCTTCCCAATCCACATATATAGAATTTCCTCTCATGCCAACACCATGCCACCTCAATACCAACCATCTCATTTAAATCACATGCCAAAATCATACCGACACACCCATCCAATTCATAAATCTCAGATCTTCCATACATTTTCACATGCCTCAAGCATTAAATATAGAACACCAACCAATTTAAACAGTCAATAAACATCAAGGGAAAAAAATAACGAAACATGCAGGAGATCTCACCCAAACCAGGGGCCCTCGCTTAGGCGAGAGGAGTGCCCTCGCTCAAGCTGCAGGCTCTCGCTTAGGTGAGACTGCGATAGAGGCCCTGGGAGAATTTTGCACGCTCGCTTAGGCGAGCCCTCCCTCGCCTGAGCGAGACCACCCCTCGCACAGAGGTGAGGTCCCTCGCTTGGGCTAAGAGTGCAACGACATGCAAGGCTCCCACGCGATCTCGCTTAGGCAAGTCCCTCTCGCCTGAGCGAGATATCACTTCGCTCAAACGAGAGCTCTCCGCCCGAGCGAGAGCTCGAGTGCAAACTTGGCCTGCTGCTGCAAGTCTTGCCTAGGCGAGACAAACTCACTTGGGCGGGGGTACCAGACCTCGCCACTGTTTCTCCCTGCAACAGCTATATTCTCATACTCAAACAATAATACCAACTATCCCATGCATCCACAGTAGCATACAGGCTCAAAAATCATGAAAACAAGGTAAAGCAACCAACAATCACATCAAAAGAAAAGGGTTCTAGCTTCCCTTACTTGGAAAGGGGCTAATATCAGACTCCGACCCTAAGCCAAGGAACTCCGTAGATCCAGAAGCAGATTCACTAACTGGAACAGCGGCACAAAAGGATAACAAGGTTACTATCGCGAACCCTAACAGAAATCACGAAAACCAACTCAGAAGAGAAGGAGTAAGGTTCAAGGACCAACTTATGTGAGACAAAGTGAACTTTTGAGCTAGCACGATCGAGCAGGAACCAAACCCTAGCAGAGCTCTGTTTTAGGGGGGAAAGGGAAGGACAAACGACTGTTTTCTAAAAGTGAGAAGAGAAGAGTGTGTTAGGGCAGACTTAGGGTCTGTTTTCCCTTTGGGCCAGCCCTAGGCCCAACCGATTTTTGGGATGACCCCTTTAAAATAAGGGTAGCAACGTAAGTGGGTCTTACAGAAATATTTTGTTTTAATTATTTTGTTCGTCCCAAATTTAATTGAAAAGTTTTAAGTTGATCCCTACTTAATTTTTTGTTTCAATCAAGTACTAATTTTTTAAAAATCGAATAAATTAAGTAATTTTCGTTTGTACTTTACCAATGACATTAAATATATGACATGTGTCATTTTGTAGTTTTTTGTTTTTATATTTTATTTTATTTTATTTTTTGATTTTCTTTTATTGTTCATGTGTCAAATCCATAACATGTCACGTGGTACTGTCACTGTCACATAGTACTAATGCTGACACATGTCAATGTAAGTGCCACATGTCAATTGTATTCAATTCAATCTCTATATATGTTTTTTGGTTCAACTCAATTATAATTTTTTCATAAATAAGACAATGTTGTTCCTCTTCAAATTAAGAATAAATTTATTATTTATATAAATATTATATTGATATTTTTATTAAAATTAACTTTTTAACTTATTAAATTAAAATAATTAAAGTAATTACATATTAAATTAGTTTATTATGATAACAATAATAATAATTAAAAATTAAACTGTAGATATTAATAATTTAAATTATTGTATATTTTTATTTTTTAATTATCTAGTAAAATTACTTTTTAAATTATTTTTATTTTAAAATTTAATATCTTTAATTCAGACAAATATTTATTCTATATTTTATTTTATTTTAAGTTAGGTAATGTTTTGTTATTTATCATATAAATATTATTATAGTTATTAAATAAATTTAAGCAAGTATTTGGAACTAATATATTATTATTTCATATAAAATTATTAGATGTAGTTAGAATTAATTTAAAAATAATTTCAAAAATATTTAATTAAAAAATCAATTTTAATATAAATATCCATATATCACTTATACAAATAATAAATTTAGTTAACTTGAGGAAGGATAACATTGTTTAATTTAAAAGAAAAAATTGATATACACAACGGATCTAACATGTGGACTACAATATTTTAAAAAAATAAAAAAGAAAATTGCAAACTGTTACATGACATGATATAATTTAATGTTGTTGGTAAAGTGTTAAAAGAAATAACATAATTGAGCTAATTTTCCAAAAATAAAAGATTTAATCGAAAAAAAAAATTCAAGTAGAGATTAACTTAAAACTTTTTAACTAAATTTGGAAGTAAAGTAGTAATTAGATTTAACATTGGTAGTTGATGGTTGTGAGTGGTTAACTCTGAAATCAGCACTTTGAATTTGGAATATTGCATAACAACCGACAAAGGCATGAGTTTAACTTTTACTTTAATAGGTAATTTGAAAAACGAGAATAATTAACAATAATTAATTGGGATTTGTTTAATAATTAGTGTAAGAGAATATGCCAAAACAATTCATTTCTGTGACTCACTAAGAACTTTCCACCTGTGTAGGTCAACCCACTAACTTCCACTTCACCCTTCCACAACTCAAATTAACAATAAATTTTATTCATCTTTTTTTTATGCTTCTCTTTTCTACAATTTCATAAAAAATATTTATTTACTACTTCTTATACATTATATCCACCTTTTAAATATTTAAAATAAAATAAATAGTTAATTTCATGCATAGGTATTACATAAAAAAGTTACAATCTTGTATTATAAAAATCTTCAATTCAGTTAATTTCGTTTAAATTTTATTAACATTTAAGGTAATTAAATACGTAGTTAACTTTTAGTATTTCTGCCATAATTTTCTTAAGAAGAAATTAAAATTAATATACCATTAATTTTGAAAGAAGAATCAAGTATTATACTTTTACAAAAAAAAATGGCTTAAATATACATTTGGTCCTATTTTTGTTAAAATTATTCAATTTGGTACCTATTTTCGTTGTTTGTTCAATTTGATCCTCATTTTTGTAAAATCGCATTCAATTGAGTCCTTTTGACAAACGGTGTTAAAATTGTTAACGGAATAATGATACGGTGGAACTGTTTGAGTTACGTGTCAAATTTTTGGCAGTGACGTTGGCACAGTGAAATTTTATGGCCGTTGTAGGTTTAAAAGTTAGTGAAATTGATTTGGGGAAGAAATTAGGGTTCGAGAGGTTTCAAGCAAAACTGTGCCCAGCAAGAAACTTGTGCATAATCCAGTTGGTAATTCAGAATTCGTATTTGAGAGGTATGTCTCCTCTTGCTTGACAACCTCCAAGCGCAATCTCGAAGCTTCAATCGCAAATCACTCTCCAAGTGCAAATTCTCCTCTTCGCAAACCCTAATTGATGAACAAGAAACTCCACCACCCAAGAAGCCTAATTTTTCCCTTTCTCACCAACCCTAATTTTTCCCTATCTCTTGACCTCTCGAATGCCCAATTTCAATTTTTCACTCAACGAACTCTCGAACTCTCAAATACCCAAATTCCTCTCGAACTCTCGCTACAGTAAACACTTAATTCAAATTTTTTAATTTTTTTAAACTTTACCATGTTTTATCTTTTTACATAATTCAAACTTTTTTCTCCAATTTCTTTTCAACGAAAATACTGTGCCAACATGTGCCATCATATATTACAAAATTTGACACGTAACCCAAACAATTCCTGTCACTGTTCCGTTAACAATTTTAACATTGTTTACCAAAAGAACTCCATTGAATGCGATTTTACAAAAATGAGGACCAAATTAAATAAACAACAAAAATAGGGACCAAAATGAATAATTTTAACAAAAAATAGGGACCAAATATATATTTAAGTAAAAAAAAATAAGGATAAAAGATTCTAATACCATATTAATTTAAATTTAAACAGATGTAACAATTATTATTTTTATTATACTAAAAACGTCAATATTTATTTACCTTTTAAAATATTACATATATCTCTATAAAAATTTGTCAGAAAAGTAAGAAATAGGCACATTTTGTACAATCCCAAAAAGAAAATTTTATATACTTTCACTAATGTTCTCTTAAAAGCCAAGAAAAAAAAAGGTTGAATCATTGGGTTCAAAATATATATTTTCCTATTATAGTTCATTATTTTAAGAGATTTTTATCATTAATGAATTTTATTTGTTGTCGATGAATTTAAATACAATATATTAGATTTATTTACTTTTATAACTACTTACTTTTGTTATATGTTATGGCTTTTATGAGGATTTTAAATAAAATTCAAATTTTATAAATTTATTTTTCTATTAGTATTAATCAATATACTATATTATATAATACGAAAGATAAAGTGAAAAATATTTTAATAAAACCAGGTTAATCCTGATTAAATTTTAACCAATGTGTTCAGCAATGAATGGCCTTGTTTAATAAAACCATTGGAATTAAAAAAAGAAAAGAAAAGATTTTAAAGGAAAATATTCTCCTGAAAAGTTTTTGACCATATTCCATGTACAGAAACCTTAAAATGGTATATACATTTAAAAAGAAACAGTTATAGCACATTACCATAACACCAAGATTCTTGTTGAGATATTTCTGAATTTCTAGACAGGGTTGACCACAAAACCCACTTTGGGTAATCAATATTTAGCAGTGAATTTAAATCCCATTAAACCTGAATAACCAAAGAGGAAGAAGTTGCGACATTTATGTTTTTTTGAATAATCATAGGATGCATTCATAGTAGACATGATTGAAATCATTTGGAAAAATGATGTCTTTAGTTATTGGTTTGACTAGGGCATAGGGGTGTTTGGAGGGAGCATTTGCATCGATGAGTTGGGCACATGAGCATTTCAATATCAGTCCCCAAAAGGGTTTAATTGGGAACATGTCACACTGGCATTGGCGTGAAGAGGAGAGAGAAATTTGGGAATGTCATGAATTAAAAACTAGAGAGGGTGGAAGCAAGCTGCATTATTGTATTGTATTTTGCATTTGCATCAGCGATTAACTAATAATTAAAGTCAAAGGCTTTTTTTTCCCTGTTTCTTTGGTGGAAAAAGTGAAGGACAAATAACAGAGCAGACAGAGAAAGAGAGAGAGAGAGAGATGGAGAGAGAGATTTCACTAAAATACTAAATGATTTATGTTTTTGTTTTGCTGGCTTCAAATCCATCACTGTCCATTTTGTACAGGTTTCGTAACCTTGTTCCAGTTCCGCATTTTTTCCCCCCTTTTGCTCTTGCCCTTTTGATTCTTGGTGAAAGAGAGGCCTTGGGAACAAAGTTTCCGTTTTCAAGATTGAAGCTTTTGGGTCTGTGAGTTCTGATCTCTGCATAAGAGTCCTGTTATTTCATCTGGGTGTGTTGGTTTGACATGGCTGTGGAAAATCAAAGGGGTCATTTGGGGGATGAAGATGGGAGTGGTGACCGTTTTCCAGTGGGTATGCGTGTTCTGGCCGTGGACGACAACCCAATTTGTCTCAAAGTGTTGGAGACTCTGCTTCGCAAATGCCAGTATCAGGGTTCGTTGCTTTTAATAATTTTTGTTAAGCAAAAATTTGCCTTGTGAAAATTGACATTGGTTATGAATACAGTGTTTGGTGGTTTGGTTTGAATGTATTGACCTCACCTTTTGGTTTTTGTTTTTCTGCAAGATTTACAAATTTTTACTTCTCCTAAAGTTGAAGGCTTTGGTACAAATTTGAATGTTTTCTTGAATGAAGTTGACCAATCTTGGTTATAGGGGGCATTGATCTGCTTTGATAGTTTATGATGTCTTTGACTTTGTCAAATCTCATATCTGATTTGTTGCTTTTGTTGCTGTTGTTGCAGTTACTACAACTAATCACGCAGTTGAGGCTCTGAAAATGTTGAGGGAAAACAGAAACAAGTTTGACCTTGTAATCAGCGATGTGAATATGCCTGACATGGATGGATTTAAGCTCCTTGAGTTGGTGGGACTTGAAATGGACCTCCCTGTCATCAGTAAGTTTACACTTTTTTAAACTTATCATGCATTTGAGCTGAGTTTTTCCCAACCATATTATGAAGGTTTGGTGTATAATTGATGAGGGTAATCCCAATTTAAGTAGGACTATAGTAGTTTAGTTTTTGTCATCCAAATCTGACTATAATGGTTTGAATGTATTCACTAACATAAGCTATTGTTGTTTATGATGTTCCAGTGTTGTCAGCACACAGTGATACAAAGCTGGTGATGCAGGGTGTTACTCATGGTGCTTGTGACTATTTACTGAAACCTGTTCGAATTGAAGAGCTGAAGAACATATGGCAGCATGTGGTCCGAAGAAAGAATTTTGATGGCAAGGATCAGAGCAAGGCTTCCAATGATGAAAAGGCTCTGAATATTGCTGGGGAAGGTAGCCCAAGCCTGAGATCAGAAAACAGTGCTGACCAGAATAAAAGGCTTGGTAAGAAAAGGAAGGACCAGAGTGAGGAAGAAGAAGATGATGGGGAAGGGAATGGAGATGATGATGACCCCTCAGCGCAGAAGAAACCTCGTGTTGTTTGGTCTGTTGAGCTGCATAGAAAATTTGTTGCTGCTGTTAATCAACTTGGCCTAGAAAGTAAGTTAGTGAAAGCAAAAATAAGGTTCCCAATTTGTTAGACTTGAGTTCATTATAACTTCATATCTCAAAATGAGTACTATAACCCCTGGTGCCATGTTTTTCACCTTTTACTGCAGAGGCTGTTCCCAAGAAAATACTTGACCTGATGAATGTTGAAGGTCTTACAAGGGAAAATGTGGCAAGCCATCTACAGGTATAGGTTTTGTAGCTATTATTATTATAATCTTTTGATTCAGTTGTTGACAGATCAAGGGATGAAAATCTTCTAGATCAGATGATTCTTTAAATTTCTTGTGATGGACGTATAATGTAAAAGGGTTTGTACAGCGAATTAGTAACTCTGGGAAAGTGTATAGCAATGTCAACTACGAAAGTGTTAAGACTTTTGCTTAGACTTGAAAGATGGTCTTAGTATAGTAGCTTTTACATATTTCCTTTCTTGTAATGATTTGTTTCATTATATAGCATAGATCAAATTCATAATTGGCTTATTTCGAACTAGACGTTTGAGAATTCAATTTCCTTTCTGTGCCGTATTTATTTTGCTATTCATTTTGTATTGCAGAAGTATAGACTGTATCTGAAAAAGGCAAACCATCAAGCTAACATGGTTGCTGCATTGGGTGGTAGTGATTCTTACCTACGAATGGGTTCAATCGATGGATTTGGAGATTTTTGCACCGCTTCTGGTTCTGGAAGGATCTCAAACACTACATTACCATCATATGCATCTTCTGGAATTTTCAGTAGGCTGAATTCCCCAGCTGGATTGAACATGCGAGGAATCAGTTCTTCTGCGCTTATCCGTCCCGTTCAGACTCAAAACCTCAACAGCTCCTTAAACACACTTGGAAACATTCAGCCATCAATTTTTTCCGCAAATCAGAGCTCAGGTTTGTTACAGGGCATTCCAACATCAATTGAGCTTAACCAATCTAAGCAAAGCAACTGTTCAACCGGTTTATCGCAGCTAAGTCAAGTTGATTCAAGTGGATTTACAGTTGCCTCTGGCTTCCCAGACAGTAGGGCTACTACAGTTAATGGTCCAAACAATTCACTACCATGTGCCTCAAATAATCATATAATCTTACAAGGAAATCCACAGCAAACACATGGCCCAGGAACATTTAGAAACCAGTCTTCTGTTAGAGCAGAACCTTTTGGCATAGGTGGTTCTTCTAATATGTTGGATTATAATCGGTGCAACGAAAACTGGCAGAATGCGGCACAGTTGTCCAAATTTCCGGCCAATTCCTTGCCGTTGTGTGATGCTTTCGGCAATGACCAACTGCCTCCAACCAGCATCAATGTTTCCAACTCAGGTACTCATATTGGCAACACTCCGGTTGATTTTTCTTCCAGAATGGCAATGACTGTTCCTTTGGAAGAAGTACAGCCTTTAAGCTACACACCACAACAAAGGTGGGAAGAACATAAATTGGATTATGACCAAAACTTGAGTCGACCCTTCAATCCTGTAAATTCATATGCTTCTTCCAGTGCAGCAACAAGTTCTATGGGGCATGGCTTAAATCAAAATAATGCAATTTGTAGCAATAGAATTAATGCATCTTTGGTTTGTCCATGCACTGAAGTTGATAGATTCTCTTCTGACATTCCACTGAAGTCGAATGAAGCCTACATTTTGGAGCAATTAAAGTCCCAAGAAGGATTTATGCAGAATACTTTTGGTACCTTGGATGACATTATGGGTGCTATGGTCAAAAGGGTATGATCAAATAGCCTACTCTTGTTTGTTCCATTCTTTAAAGGAAACCTTCTCGTTTCTTCCCCATCTTTCAAATGATTTTCCTTTTGCATTTGATCCTAAAGGATCGGTTTTTAGATATCATAATAAAAGCACAGTTGACTATTTTCACATACCAGGAACTACAAGATCACCCCTTTCTTTCTGGGGTGGCAAGATCGTACTATTCGAGTCTTTTTTTCATGCTTTTCCGGGTTCTGACTGTTATTTATGTTTGTGTAGCTGCTGTGGTTTTGTGAACTTGATCTAGATAATCAACAACTTAATTTTATTAGTCAAATCTACCCTTCAGAAATACTTCAAAAATTCAATATAACTAGTAAATGTTTGTTACCTTCAGTTTGTCACCTTGATCTAGATATCTATGAAGTTTTGTTAGACTGTGTACAAATAATACACTTTTTCTGGTTTTTATTTTATCTGGCAATGCCATTTTGCAGTTACTTTTAACACATCAAGTGACTTTTCAAATGCAACGGAAAATGTGAAGGTTTATGCAGTTTTTGATATAGTCTTAGAAGGAAAGGAATGTCAAGTTCTTAACTGTGCAACTCTTTCTGTAGCTTTGCTCTTTTGGAATGAACTATCTATGCAAATCTTGCAAAGTTAAGGCAAATCAGTGTCAATTCAGTTAAACAGTGCATGAGAAATCAAGTGATTGATCATTATATAAAATATATTACCAAATGTAGTCATTATATAAGGGTCATTTACATTTCTCTCATAAACTTTGTCTAAACTACAATCCTCTCAAACTAAGCTGCATAATTTCAATCACTCATTCATTTGTTGAGGTAGGTTTTAAGTACATATTTAACCAGTTATATCCTTTGGTTTCTTTATCAATTTATCTCCCTAAGATTTGTGTTAAACCATTTAAGGCAAGACTACTATGATGCAGGAACAAAATGAGTTAACGTTGTTGGATGGAGAAATTGGATTTGATGCCTCGTACCCTGTTGGATCATGCAACTGATTTCTTATTCAGCTTGAATTCAGGATCATTTATCTGTCTCTGGAGCTGATTGATTGTGTAGTTTCTTTGATGTACTTATTTTTATGTTCTGCCACTAAATTTATTTTCATGGTCAACATTGTTTCTTTACTTGAGGACTTGTGTTAGCCATCATCTGTTCTATCTTGTTTTCAATCTTGTAGTGCATAAAAGTTTTCTGTGTATTGGTTTAGATAAAATAATTGTAATATGAATGTGTTTCACGGTGCTCTCTCTCACTTTTTTTCTTGGTTAACTTTTAATATACACGTTATTTTGAAGATGCTTTGATATAAATGTGTGTATAGACTGAAAATGGAAAAATATTGATACTGCTGAATATTTTCAACATTAAAGTGTTTTCTTTTGGACTTTTAAGGTAAAGTTATTTTTGTGGTGCATTTATCTGTAGTCATTTGTGGAAGTTACTTTTGTCATCAATTAATGAGAGTTTCAAACCTTTTTTAGAAAATATTTTTTTATGGTAACTTTTTTAGACATTTCGAATTCAAAGAGTACCTTCTTTTGTCGATAATTTTTTATAACAATTTTAAATTGAGTGGTGGTAAAACATACTGTTCATTTTTATCAAACATTCCAATAATAGGAACTTACGGGATATTATTTATTAACTATTTAGTTTGCATTTTTTTTAATTAGTTATAATAAGGGTGGTATATGTTTCTTGGGTTGGAGTAAAAAATAAATTTGTACTTATAGATATTGTCTAGACATGTTTGAATGTTGACAAAGAATACTTGGATTTGACAAGTACAAATAATATATGATTTTCTAAATCAAGGATTAAGGTAAGTATATGTATGTCTCTTGCTTTGTTTTCATTTCTATACCTTTTTTAAATTACAAAGACACTCCTAATTTATTATGTACGTTATTTTGAAATTTATTTAATTATAATTATAATGTTTTCATTATTATTTAACATTCAAGAGAAGAAAACGTGTTGCATGTTTTCTATGCTTTGACCTTATTTTTCTATAAAAAAGGTTATCTAATAAATATTTAAGTAGGTATGAATATACTTGTTACTCAAGAGGAATGAGATAAGTCACAATTAGTGACAATCATATTCATTAAGTATCATATATGAATGGATATAAATATCTAAGTACCAATAGTTTTCTTTTTAAATTTGTTAAAATATTTTTGTTCTATTGTATTTTATTTTGGCGTTAACCCCATAACTTTTACAGTTAGTCTGCTTCAAATAGACATAAAACATTATGAATAAGAAAACTTTATATATATATATATATATATATATATATATATATATATGTGTGTGTGTGTGTGTGTGTGTAAATTATTCTTATTAATGTTATTATTGTATAAGGTATAATAAAAAAACAATAAAACTTGTTTGTTTGGCCGAATTTATTATTATCATTTAACACATATATTAACATATTTATTTTCGATAACTTTATGTCTTCATCATAATTCTTTTATTTTATACATACAATCTTTGTCTTAATTACTTATTGAAAGCAATATTGTCTGGTGTTACATTTGTTCAATGTATTTCTATGATTCTAAAAAAGAAAGGTTTTTGTATGAAAAGAGTTTTGTTCTCAAATTTCAAACTAAATATTTTTTTCCCTTTTTAGTAGTTTAAATTCGTTTTCTTTGCATAATAGTTATTTTGTTTAAATAGACATTTGTTACATAATATAATTGAAAAGTCATAGTATTTTTTTATGGTTAAAAAGGGTATAAAATGTATTTCTTTATTAAAATATTTATTATCGTGATAGTAGGATTATAACTTTTTTAATAGTTAAATATAGTCAATAAAATGATAAAAAAAGTTTTTAGTAGTGCAAAACACTATTAATAAATCGTTGATTGACCCATAAGATATTGATATCAAAACATGTTCAACCTCGAGGCTTAAATTAAAAGCCTGAGACCCAATTAATCCTATCCTTTGATCAATTTCCAAACTCGTTGACTAGAACAACTACTTTATATTATACTATAATAATTTGCACTATGATGAAAAACAATTACAAATATTCATATATAATTGTATAACATTGACCACTCATTTTAGGATTATACAATACTTTTAAACTAGACATAGTTTTAATATTTATATTACATATAAAGTAGAGAGTTCCTCACACATTTTTAATAAATACCGCACAACTCTTACTTTGCATATAAACAAAATATATGAAAAAAAAAGTTAAATATAATATTTGTTCCAACTTTCGATAAAAATCGAAGTTAGTCATTCTTTTAAAATTTTGGTCAAATTTAGTCCCTTAATTTTAAAAATATGTGAATTCAATCTTTCTAATTATATTTATTAAGGTTATTTGTTCAAATGCGTTTCATGACAATATTTGAATTGTTTAGATCATTTAACACATTTTCGCTTTGATGTTCGTTAAGAACTATCATAAAATATGTTTGAAATATCAAATAAATTTAACAAAATTTAGTTCAAAATACTAAATTCACGTGTTTTTAAAGTTAAAAAATTAAATTAAATCAAAATTTTAAAAATGAATTAATTTCAATTTTTACTTAAAATAAAAGTAAGAAAACATATTTAAAATCTCTAAGAATACGAATTCTGTTAATCTGATAATAAAATAAAAAAGACCAAAATTACCCATCCAAATTAAATCCGCCCCTATGCATATCGGAGAAAAATATTGTTAAATTTTTAGGAAAAAAAAAAATGAAAGTTTGTTGATTTTGCATTGAGGCATGTCTTTAGTTGGAAGCATACACAGTTGAAATGGAGGTATTTCTTGCCCCTTAAGCCTTATCTTTTGCCCCGCAAGCTACTACAATCGGTTAAGTTTGTCATTTTCCAAACTATACAAATGTTACATCAAAATTATATCATTCCACAAAATTAAGGATAATGTCTCTTCTCACAGGAGAATATCAAGTTCAACACTTTATAACTACAACCATTTTTCATTTTTCTCACATCAAAACCATAATATAAGTTGCAAATATTATATACTATAATTTAATTATAATACATTTTTAATAATTAATATCGGTGACATGAGTTTTTATTAAGATAAACTCTAACAAGTTACGATGTCATTTTGAAGAATAACACCAAATTTAATCAAAGTTATAAAATTAGATTATAAGATAGGATTTTATATATATATATATATATATATATATATATATATATATATATATATATATATATATATGTGTGTGTGTGTGAGTTTATTATATTTTGATATAAGATGACAAAAATATTTATATATTTGAATATTTGCATATAAAATTTATGATGTATAGTTAAAACTTGGGAATATTTATTATTTATGAAAAATTAAATATTTTAATATCTATTTATAAATAAATTAATACAGATATTATACTACTTATATCTATACGTATCTGTTATTAGAAAAGTAAAAATTTAATTTATATTTTATTAGATTAAATTTATTTAATATTAAAATCTAATTTATTTTTAGTTTAACTTATATTCTATTTTGTTATATTTTGTGTTTTAAAAAATTAATAAGAATTTTTATAGACGTAACGAAACCGATAATTTTTTTTTTCAGAGTCTGAAAGTGACGATTAGACATTATCCGTTGCTCAATTAATAGTTAATTAATACAAAATATATTTTATTTACCGATTATGTTTCAGGTAACTTCTACTTCAATGTACACTAACATTCTAATCTTTTATTATAAGAATAAAATCCTAATTTCATAATAAGCTTGATAAACATTTTTTTTTTCTAGAAAAATATATAAATATTTGTATTACTCTTTCTCTACTTAGAAGAATTAAAATAACCAAATAGAAACACACTCTTGACCTTTTATTTTCTTAAAATGGAAAAGAAAACAGTTATAAGATTTATAATTAATAAAGAACAAAAATAATTGAAAGAGAGAAACAAAGCCTTTTAGAATACTAGAAAGTTCTATCTTATGGAATTCGTGGTCCAAACACTTCCACAACTTTCTTAGCCCATTCTTTTGTTTATTCTAAAAGAATCTCGTCTACAAAGAAGAAAATATCTATTCTTAGAAATAAATTCATCAAATTTATTATTTATTTGAAAAAAAAAACTTTTAACCAGTTATTTCTTTTTCTTTTTGGTCTATACATACCGATATAATTTTAAAAGCCAACTTATATGTCAATGTCTAGTTTAATTAAATGCAAATTTATTTTAAAATGAAAATAAACATTTCAAAATAAAAGTTAAGCTTACACAAGCCTGCTTTTGAAGATTTCTAAAACATTTAATGAGGCTGTACTTTCCAAGATTCCAAATAGACACTATAAAAAAAAAAACTCAAATCTGAAAACAAAATTGATTTAGCAAATTCTTTTGTTTACACCCACTTCAAATAAGATAATAGTGATAAATATTATTATTTAAACAAAATTAATATCTACCATGCCAATTTGTAATGTTAAACTGTTTATAAATAAATAGGCTTCTAACAAAGTTGATGACAAAAATAAATATTTTAAATTGGAACATAAAAATTCATAAAATTTAAACAAAAAATAAATATAAAATTTAACGAACAACATTAAAGTTTATGATGATCAACGCCTTATCTTTCCCTAAACATACTTATGAAAAAATTTATCCCATCATACCCTTTATAATAATTCTAGAATTGTTAAACAAGTTTCCTATCTCTATATATGTACAGATAGATACACATACACTTATCAGAAAGCCTCATAAGAAACCCCAACTTGAGAGTACCCAGAAAATCATCGTTTCTCTGTTGTCTGTGTAGTGTTTTTTCCCAGTTTAAGGTAGTAATGGCGAAGAAAGAGATGGAGGTTGTGAAGGGTGTGGACTTGAAAAGGTACATGGGTCGATGGTACGAGATTGCTTCATTCCCTTCGTTTTTTCAGCCAAAGAATGGTGTGAACACGAGAGCCACGTATACCCTTAACGAAGATGGGACTGTGCATGTGCTGAACGAGACTTTCAGTAATGGAAAGAGAGACTCCATAGAAGGTACTGCTTATAAGGCTGATCCAAATTCTGATGAAGCCAAGTTAAAGGTCAAATTTTATCTTCCACCATTTTTGCCCATAATCCCTGTGGTTGGGAACTACTGGGTCCTCTACCTTGACCAAGATTATCAGGTTGCTCTCATCGGCGAACCGACCAGGAAATACCTTTGGGTAAGTGAACCTATTTAACTTTTGTTGCTGTTTATGTTTTCTTGTCTCTGTTTTTTGTTGCTTGCTAACACCAAAGTTTGAAGCTTTACCAAATCAGAATGTTACTGCAAACTGATACTGATAAGTTGAAAGTTATGTGTTGGAAATGGTGTTGGAGTTATTTTAAAAAACTTGGTATTAATTTGATTTTGCTGTAGATTTTATGCAGGCAAACCCATTTGGATGAAGAGATCTACAACGAGCTTGTTGAGAGAGCGAAAGAGGAAGGATATGATGTGAGCAAACTCCACAAGACTCCACAGAGTGATCCTCCACCAGAGTCAGAAGTAGTACCTCCAGACACCAAAGGCATTTGGTGGATCAAATCCCTTTTTGGAAAATAGACTTATATATATATATATATATATATATATGTTTTATGTGTGTGCATGCATGTAACTTATTACTGTTAAAATGTGTATCAGTTTCCTGTGATGTGAAGAATGATTAAGAATGTTGTGTTAGATGGAATCCCTGTAAAGCATGGATGTCTGTGTTTTGGTTCTTCTGTGATCTGTACATAAAACCTTAAGAAGGAACAATAAGACTTAGAGAAGGAGATAAATACATTGTATAGTGAATAAAAATAAATTCTCTAATCTTTTTCATGAATAAAAAAGCGTTATATAGTGATTAAATTATCCTCATTCATATTCTTATTAAATGTATAAGATATATTAAACACAAGCGGTAAGACTTCGTTTGTTTGAGGAATTTATTGTTACTTTTCTTTTCAACTTATTACTTTACATAATACTATAATAATTTACATTATAATAAAAAAATAATCATAAATATCAATATTTGTGTGTCTGCAGTGGATTTTAACCGATAATTTTACAAGGTTAAAATAATGCTTTTAAAATATGTCTAATTTTAATGTTTAATTAAAACATCAAAATTTATGATCTAATAGTAGAATTGAAAGATTGGGAGATCAAGGTCCTCCGTACCAACTAAAATCTTGCATTGCAATAATAGGCAAAATATTGCTAAATTTTGAGGAAATGAATATGAAAGTTTCTTATTTTGTTTTCAGAGGTATCCAAAGCTACTCGTCTATTGCTTCCTACACCCCCTACATTGCTATCTACAGCTACAAAGTTTGTATTACCTATTTTGCCCTTTGGAAGTCTTGTTTGAAACAGACTCTTCTACGAAAATTGACGGTGGAGTGATGATGGTGCAAACATCGATATGCCCTGGTAGAAAAAGGGGGTGCTGGAAGCAATACCAAGCCTTTTCTTGCCCCTTAAGCTTTATCTCTTGCCTTCCAAGCTACTACAATCGGTTAAGTTTGGCATTTTCCAAACAATTCAAATGTTACATCAAAATAAGATAAAGATATTTTGACCGTTAAATTTGACAATTTTTTTTTGTTACAATCTTAATATTATCTTTTAAATGATTTTAAAATATAAAAAATATAAAAAATAGACAATCACTTAAAAAATATAATCAAGAAAATTGTCAAAAATTCATTTTCTATCAAAATTATATGATTCCATAAAATTAAGAATGTCTTTTGTCCGAAGAGAATACCAAGCAGGAAACTTTACAAATACAAGCATTTTTCATTTTTCTCACAAGAAAATAATATTATAATCTGCAAATATTATTATATATTATAATTTAATTATAAGAGATTTTTGAGAATTAATAATTGTGACATGAGTCTTTGTTAAGATAAACAATGAGATCTAGAGATGAAGAAAATATCTTATATTGAATACGTGGTGCAAACACTTCCACAACTTTCTTAGCCCATTCTTCTCTCACTCTAAAACAATCTCGGCTACAGAAGAAGAAAATATGTACTTAGACGATTATTTGTCAAACTATATTGTTAGAAAAAAAAATTCATCAAATTCAAAAAACTTAAACAAAAAATAAATATATTTTTTCATAAACAACATTAAAGTTATCATGATTAAGTTCTTTATTTTTTTTCCCTAAAAATACTTATAAAAAAATTATCCAATCATACCTTATATATGTATGTCCAACCCAGGATCATTCTAGAAGAATTGGTAAACAAGTTTGTATCTTGTATATATACACAGCTGAGAAGCTTCATAAAAACCCAGAAAATCATTGTTTATTTGTTATCTGTGGCAGGTTTAAGGTGGTAATGGCGAAGAAAGAGATGAAAGTTGAGAAGGGTGTGGATTTACAAAGGTACATGGGTCGATGGTACGAGATTGCTTCATTCCCTTCGCGGTTTCAGCCAAAGAATGGTGCGAACACGAGAGCCACATATACCCTTAAAGAAGATGGAAGTGTGCATGTGCTGAACGAGACTTTCAGTGATGGAAAGAGAGGCTTCATAGAGGGTACTGCTTACAAGGCTGATCCAAATTCTGATGAAGCCAAGTTAAAGGTCAAATTTTATGTTCCACCGTTCTTGCCCATAATCCCTGTGGTTGGAGACTACTGGGTCCTCTTCCTCGATCAAGATTATCAGTATGCTTTGATTGGACAACCAAGCAGAAAATACCTTTGGGTAAGTGAACCTACTTTATTTATGTTGTCTCTGTTTTCGATCTCAGCATAAATTTGTATCAGTTTAAAAGGATTTGATTTTTGTGACATAACGTTGGTGAATTATGAATGGTAGATTTTAAGCAGAAAACCTGATTTGGATGAAGAGATATACAAGGAGCTTGTTGAGAAAGCGAAAGAGGAAGGATATGATGTGAGCAAACTCCAGAAGACTCCACAGAGTGATCCTCCAGAAGAGGCAGAAGAAGTAGCTCCAGACACCAAAGGCATTTGGTGGATCAAATCCATTTTAGGGAAATAGAGTTTCATGTTATTGCGGTTAAAATGTATTTGAATTTGATGTAGTGTGTATTCTGATTAAGAATCTTCTCATAGATGTTGTGTTTGTTTGCTCTGTGATCTGTACATAAACTTTGGCTTCTGAACATTTTGATGATGTTATTACAGCTATAACGTTCAAGTTATGTCAGAGAAAAGTGAACACATTAAAGAATTTAAAACATATCAAATACCTTACTTGGATAACATTTAGAGGTTATACTAAAGAGCTTATTCTGTGACATCATAATTCACAATTACTATGTTGTTTAAAGCGTGGAGCTTCGTCTTAGGATTTCGTTAACGATGACTGAATGTTTATTGATATATAGTTTACTTTTTCATGTAAATATGTAGTTTATCTTTTGATTTGGATAAGGCTCGTAATAGGTTATTTGGATGGATGAAGTGGCTTAGACTATAATTTTAAAGAGTGGATAAATTAAGTACTTCAAAGTTAACTTCGCAAATTTTTATATTTCAATACTACTAAATTTTCTTTCACTCAAATTGTGGTAATGGATAACGTTTATTATGATAGAAATAAATGAATTTATGGTGCATCATTATAAATTTTAGATTAATATTTGGTCTGGGGTTTCATTGTATTGTGAAGTTTGTGTAGTAAATTTAAAGATGCACGCATTTAAGGAATTGATTGCTTCAAATTTATTTTATTTTGCTTTAACTGAATTCTAAATGTAGCTTAAAACTTAGCATTGAAAGAGTAAGAAAGTTTCCAAAGAATTACAAAAAATATATAAAAAGAAGAAACATCTCTTTACTCACCACGATAACTCATTGTTTATAATTTTTGAAGTGTCAAAAACTCACAAATTTTCAAAGTTGAATGCTTTTAGTTTGAATGTATTTTTATTGAATTGTAATCGTAGTTTAAGATTATACATTATGTCTCAATTTCATACTTTAAGAAAATTTACCAAGAATTACAAGAAGCCTGAATCTATTTTTCAAGTACATAGATTTTAGAAGTTGACTATTTTTAATTTGAACGTGCTTATAGTTTGAAAACATTTGAAAACATGAATTACAACAGACATGAAAACAATATGCATTTATTTGCTTACAAAGTTATACCTCTTTGTTTTCTTTCTAGGTAATATCAAAGACTCATAATTTTTGAAGAGTTTGTTAGTTTCGATTGGAGTTTTTCCTTGAATTGTAGTTCTGGATAAATACATAAATACATGACATTGAGATGTTGATCAAATTGATCAAGATTAAGACTAATGCTCGAAGGATCATCACGTGAAGATAATTAAAGATGTTTCATAATTAAGATAATCAATTTTTTATTGTTTTAAATTTTGTGTTATAACTTATACATATTGTCTACAAAATTATTATCGATCATTACATGTGATGTTGTTGTCACTGACTCTGCTGATTGATCGGACATGATAAAAGTAGCATTAGGAGATAATTCGCAGATTACCACGCTAATTTGTAGGACATTGAAAGTTTTATCACAAAAAAGAGGGCAACTCGCAGGCCAAGACCTATGTGGGTTGGGCCAGACTAATGAGTCTGCATTTTCAAAGTGGGGTGGGCTAGCCTAACCCACTTTTTTGCAGGCTAAGTGCGGGGAAGACTTAAACGGAATGAGACAGCTTACATTGTCACCCTCTTATAAGGTTATTGGGATACTATTAGGCTTTCATAAAGGTAAAAGCACATCCAAGGTCTTATAAATATGGCACATGGGTGAAACTTTAATAGTTTTGAATCTTTTGCATTTATTATTGTTCTCGCTAAAAGGTAAATAGTTGATTAGTTAGAGCATTCAAAGTGTTCTGCCATTTTCAATTATTTTTATCTTCTCTACTTCTGGCCTACCTTTTTCTCTCATTAAGGCCTTTCTTCAATAATATTATCTCTCTTTACTAACAGTTTTAAACCCTACCTGACCTCTCATCACCCATTAGTAATGGACCTGATTCCAAGTCGACTTTTGGCCTAATGACCAAATCAACATTAAGCCTAACACCTCAATTATAATTAACTTAACCAACTACTTACTTGAGCGTCTGAGTGCCTTTTGTATGTCATCGACCAAATAAACACAAAGACAATGAGTGAAACACTACTAAAATGGAACGATCAATGAATAGCGAACAATCAGTGAAGTTTGATTGATATTAAGGGTAGTCTCATCCCTGCATGAACATAACATTTTTATTTCAATGTATTTGAATCATGTATGTAGAGAAACTTCTCTTTATCCATAAATCACAACAAATTTTAAAAGTGATTGAGGTTTTTCAAAAATGTTAAGAGATTTTTTTGTTTTCAACATATTAATCAATTATCTCTATCATTAATAGATTACCTCGAGATTTGTGTTGCTGAAAAATAAAAATACAAGATTATAAATAAATAAATAAATAAAATAAATCAAAACAAACATATTATTAGAAGCAAAAACTATAAAAAACGAAGAACCAATTTATCAATAGTAATTAGAAATCTGTCTTTAAGATTTTATAACAAACAAACTATGAGACGTCTGTTTTCAACACTTTTTAACAATTTGTTTTCGTTTTTTTTTTCCTTTAAACTTTAATTGGTAAAAAAACAATCATAATTTCAAGTACTTTTATTTATTTTTTAATTATAATTCTTGAACTCAAATTCTAATTGAAAAAATTAAATATTGTTTAGGAATTATAACACTTGTCTATGGTACATACCCTTTTGGTCAATTGGTCAATAAGCCAGACTGGTCGGCTCGCCGACCAATTCACCCTTGGATTGATCACCCTAACCGAATAGTAAGCCAACCAGTACACCTTTGGGTCGATCACCCAAACTGACTAGCAAGCCGACCAGTACACCCTTGGATCAATCACCCTGATCGATTGACGAGTCGATCAATACACCCTTTGGCGGATCACCCAGACCGACTGGCAAGACTGACCAGTACACCCTAGGACCGATCACCCAGACCGACTATCAACACCGACCGATTGCAAAACAAATGTTAGATTACTATTTAGCCAATGGTAACCACGAATAAACCAACTAACGATGATTGAGGTATGATTTGGTTATGATTAAGCCAAAAGCACATAAACACTACTATAAATAAAGGCCTCAATTATGGTTGTTCAAACCCTATTTGACTTGGGAGTCGAAGTGCCTTTTGTAGGTACCCTTCGACCGATGTGGATTATCGACAAGACTTAAAACTTAAAGATAAATTGGAGCAACGGAAGTCTAGTGAGCCTTTGAGAACTAATAGAGTGGGGATCGCTCAGACTTGCAAAAACATTTTGACACCCACCAGGCCGAGCGATAATTTCTTTTACTCCAATGACAACCACACAAAACATGACGAGCAATATAGTATTGGAAGAAGTCAACAAGTAACATATAGACCACTCGTCCTCTCTGCCTCTGATCAGCTTCATCCTCTTGACACTTTGTTACCAACTATGAAGCTCTGACACGCCATTGCACCTTCGTGCCGGACTCCCGTGGCAGATGCACACACTCCATTGACGCCCGTATGGCATCGCGTCGGATATCGGGTGTTGGGCCAAATAAACCCTATTTGGAGACACGCGGAGAAGACATGACTTGGCCCGAGATGACATTGTTATTAGGGATGTCAACAAGGTGGGTAGGGTATAGGTAGTAGCTCTTTCGTGCCCTACCCGCGGGATAAATATCTGGTTCGTACGCGTACCCATATTCGTTAGGTATCCGTTATACAGGTACCCGCGTAATATTTTAATATCCACGGATATTCACGGGTATTCGCGGGTATTTACAAAAAAAGATATATTTAACAATCTATTTTAATCGTAAATTCAAATAAAATACAATACATAATATTCATAAATTTCAAATAAAGTCCAAATAACCTATTTAAATAATGTTGAATGACAATTTACAACGAAATAATATTTTTTAAACTAATTGATAAAAAAATAACTCATTCAAAATCAATATGTTAATTTTTTTTATCATGTTTTTTTTTAATTTAAATTAGAATATAGCGGTACGGGTATCCACGAGTAAGGATACTATGATATTCGTAAATGCCCTGTTAACATACGGGTATAAAAAATAACTGTACCCGTTATCCGTAGGTATGCATTTACAATATTTTTTTTCCTATCCTTTACGGGTTTTATCCGTGGATACTCGTAGGTACATATTTTTTTGACATTTGTAGTCATGGTTGCTCCTCCCGGTTGGACGACGTTATTGATAGTATGGTCATGGTGGTTTAAGATCTGCTATTGGAAGGTTGAAAGAAATTATGTTGACGTCGGTAAAGTCTCCGGTAGCCACCGGTGTTGCTAGCAACGACTCTGGCTAGATTATATGACGTGATAAGAGAGATTGAAAAAAGAAATCAAGTGGACAATAGATGTAAATAAAATCAAGATATATGTGTATCATTGCTCTAAAAGATTACTCAAGAAACACATAATGAATAATATTAAAGTTATAAGCTGTGATAATCATTGATGGTGTAGCAAATGTTATAATATAAACACAACAAATGTTACAATATAAATATGTTTTTAGTGTTTATCATATTTAGACAATTTTACAAGAGTTACATTTTCTCCACAGTAAAATCTTCACGGTCACTTTGTTATACATATTCCTTTTTCATTAATAGTGAAATCTTACATAATTTTCTGTGTTAGAGAGACAATGCACAATAATATAAAATGGAGGAAGTGAGTGCATATTGATAAATTCAACTAGATTATTCATAGTTTAAAAAATATTTATGTTAACGTGGATGACAAGGACTGAATTATTATTCCTTTTATTAGTTCTTTGCTAAGAACTTAAAAATAAAATAAAATTGTAGATATAGTAATTTTGGGTAGAAATTCATTATCTATGGAAGAAGTAAAAGTGACCTTTAGAGTGTTGGGAACTGAAAATACAAATTATTGATTCATATGGCAACATTAGCTCATGTGAAAGTTTAATGGTGAGAGAAGTATAGAGGAGAGGAAGAAAATTTTTCAACACTACAATAAAAATAGTAACATAGATAAAGCTCAAACACTTCAACCAAGAAGAGTGCAAGTTTCTCAATGTTTTTATTCCTAGTACTTCTCTATGTTTTAGTTTGAGTTTTATAACTAACTAAATTTTATCTGACATTCAATTACTTTTATAGTTTGGTAACTCAATTTTGTTTTCAAGTGATATTTAGTAGTATCATAGAAATAAACTACAATATTATAAAATATTCATTACTGAACGAAAATTTTCATACGATTTAATTTAGGAGTTCAGAGCTGACAAACAAAAAGTTCATTTTCATTACTATAAACATTCAAACTATTAAAAATAAGAAAAGTAGCAAAAACTAAAAAGCCTTAAATAATTTGGAGATGCAGGGGATCGAACCCTGTACCTCCCGCATGCAAAGCGGGCGCTCTACCATTTGAGCTACATCCCCAATTTGTAACCAAGGTTTGCAAGTTATAATTTCTTAACCGCTTTTGTTTTATATTTTTTATTTTATTTTAACAGTTTAATAAAATAATCAATATCAAATATTTTTTCTAATGTAAAATTTATAAAAAATCGCTTATTCAAATTTAATCTTAGATAGGAATGACAAATTTACAACCTTTATCAAGTAGTTCTTCATTATATTCCATAATCATTTTTTTTGAATTTTTTTTTCTAGCGTAAAATGTTAATCATAATAAGAGACCCATAAGAATATAATTCATATTAATGTATAGTTGCAAATTGGGTTCCAAAAAGTTAATCACCATCACATCAAAAAGCAATTTATGTTAATTAAAGAAGGAGAGGAATATCTTATTCTTCATTTTAAAAGACACGCAAAGTTTTGATGATAATAAATGAAGAAAAGTGAAGAGTTAATGATAATAGTGATTTGTGGAGAATTATTGTTGAAGAGATAAAAAATATTTTGATTTAAGAGTTATATTAATAACTTATAAACATAGTCGTTGAAGTCATGTAATATGTGTATCTTAACTAAGATAGTAAAAATAGAATGTCACAATTCAAAAGGTCAAATCCAAGTAATAAGACACTAAAAAAAAGTTTTATTTTTGTAATAAACACAAGAATAATCAATTATTGTTAGTGATAATCAATTATTTCAATGAAAATAATTTCTCAAGAAAAGTTTATGAAATAATCGATTATTTTTAGTAATAACTATTGATATCTCTGAAAAATTTTGTTTTCCAGAATATTACAAAAATAATTGATTATTACTTATGACAATCGATTATTCTAAAAAATTTTAAAATTGACCTTTATTTTCTTAATCTAGTTTTGAAATGGAGATTTATAAATAGAGTTTAAGTTTGTTCATGTCTTGTGTAATTCATGAGAAATGTGACCATCTTTTGTATGATTCAAAAGAAATGTTCATTCTTTATTTCTTGTGATTTCAAAAAAAGTGTTTCTTCATCTCTTGTGACTCTTCAAGAGATGTGTGTTGTTTCCATATTCTAAATTGGTTATTGCATTAATGATGATTGTAATTTTCAATTTTGATAGTGTTTGGTTAATCATTCTAGTTGACTTGACTAACAATATAAAGTTGAATCTTTTAATATGAACCGATATAAAATAATTGTACAAAGTTCTCTTGTGATTGTTAAGTGAAAATAAAGTAAAAAATTTTATAAAACTCTGAATTGTAAGAGAAAAAAAAATTCTAATTTTTAATATCAAACCAATTTACCCATGTCCAACAACAAATATTTTGCGCTACAGTTTTAACAATTTAAGGAACCAAGAGGCAATCTAGAGAAATGGAAGAAACCAAAGAAATGATACCATGACTTTGGGACAAGAAACAGAAATGAGAAAATGCAAAGCGAATATTGAATATAAAATTGAAGAACGAGAGAAATTGGTACCTCTCTAAAGAAAATGCTCAAAGAGCTCCTACAACAAACTAATTTTCATTCATCCAATTACAATTGAGGTGGGATAATCCTCTAATGTAAGGTTTCCTGTGTAAGCCTCTTTATAACCAACCATATCTTTAACTGTTCGCACAACCAAATTAAACCAAACATATCTTTATTGTTCACACAGCCAAATTATGTTTCCCACTGTGTCGAAACTTTGAAAGATCGATTTCATATAAGTACAACACTTGAAGAACCAAATGTGCATTTAAGCAAAAGATAATATATACGCTTTTACTTTCTTTCATTACTTGTTGAAATTCCTAACCTCTAAACTACATATCATTTAATCTATAGATACAACACAGGCTCATCGCTAATATTCAACGATTCCGCGTAAAATTTGTAGAGGTAGCAGAAGAAAGTATGATCCACACTTTCCTACACAGTCTACAACAAAGAAAATAATTCATGCCATCTATTTAATTCAGTTTAAGAAAACACATTCGAGAAGCAGACAGCATGCATCTCTTCGGGTAGCCCTTCACCAAGATGTTTTCCAAAAGCTTTGACCCTTCAGATCTGAAGTGGAAGGTGCCAGTATCAGGCTCAATGCCTCACCAGCCATGGCAATGGTTTCTGAATCTCATGTTCACCAATAATAATTGTTACCCAAATGATCTGGGTAAGAGCCATATTTGGACACTGAAAATATGTCCCACCTGTAGTGGCAGTTCATGTTTTACAATTTACTTGTATATATACGGTGTACGTTGAATGTATAGGTAGTAAGGTTACAAGATGACATTACTCAAGTACAAATTGTCACAAATCCTATATATGATGATGCCCTTTTTCAACATTCAATAGATATGCTGCTAAGCATGGCTGGGCTTGCAGGGTTTTAGAATCATAAAAAAAATTATCAGGCCAAGCTGAAAATTTCCCAGGGCCAAACTAGATTAAACTTTCACCAAATAATAATGCCCTCAGATTTCTTATTCAGTTAGTGACCCATCTTCTTTTCCGGGCAGGTCGTTCTTGTTTGACTTCTGAATCTACTGGATTTTCACTTTTGGCAGAAGGGAGAGGTTCACTTTCTAACTTCTTGATCACTAGGGCCTCTTTTTCGCTTGGCATTGGGAGCTTGAACCTTTCGCTACGCTTTTTCAACCTCTCAACTGTATCAAGGTGCCGATCCCCCATTTCTTTTGCATCAGCATCCTTATTCTCCATATCTGCAGAATCCCTTGCTTCAGCCGACAAGACATGTTGGTTATTAACATCAACGGTTTTAGCAGGATCATCTGCAGGTTTCCCGGCTTCAGAAGACCCACCGTTGTTATTATTATCCTTATCGATGTCTTTGAACTTCAACGAAGAAGAAGATTTGTTGATACTGAAATCTCTTTCTTTATGGCTTGTCCAGCGTTCTAATTTAGAACGTCCTCGGCGAGAATCTAGCTGTTCATCATCTGAGGAAACATCTTCCCGCTGTTTTCTGGATGGGTGATGCCCTAGAATATCATGCTCAGCACGGTCTTCGTCACCGGATCCTTTCAAACCCTTCACAAATAGAAACTAACAATTATAGAAAACAAGAGCATGCATCTAATGAATGATGATAGTTTTCCAACATCAGCAACAGGCAGAACAACACATGGAAGAGCACTCCACAATAACTTTACTGTTCAGGCGACAGGGACAGTCTAAGGCAAAATGTAGTTAAAATAAAAATCATTTTTTCCTAGTGAGCAAAGTCTCAAAAAAATCCCTGCTACCCAGGGTTGCTAAGATCACAATATTCCTCACAGGATTCCATGATTTTACAATTAGTTATGCGAGCTTCAACTCATTATACACACCAATTTGATATAAATAGATAAGAGATAACTGGGTTCGAATATAACTTTCCATGTTACCTTGTGAATATACTTTTTCCCACCAATTCTCATGAGAATTAAAATGAAGTGTGTTTAGAAGGATATTTCGTCTAATTACATAAATACTACTATTTGTTTCATAAATACAAGACTATAGTTTTGTATTTTAGATACAATCTCAATTCTGTTGAACATACTACTAACAATATTAACATCCGCTAAATGCAATTAATTCTGAACTCAATTCAAAAGATATTCTTAGATTCAATTGCAGGCAAATAAACAAAACAAGCCGTGTTAGGGAAAATCATCTACATTGATAAAAAGATAACAGTGAAATTTTTATATAAAATCGGATGCTCCATTATAAATTTCAAGCAACGGCATTTTATGGTATATCCTAAGTAGCAAATTATTTCCAGGAACCAACCAAGAACTAGCACGTTTGATTTGTTAATACATGCCACAAGTTTCAGCACGGCTTTTCCCAATTTACTAAATGGTCAACAAAGTCCTCTTAAATCAACTCTAGTTACTTGCGAAAAATAAAACAGCATCTGTAATAATAGAAATAATAATAATAATAATAATAATAAAACTGTTCTGAGAAATCAAGCCAAGAATATATATTATAACAAAAAGGTTTCTTTCAATCACCAGTCACAAAGATGGTATTTTTAGTGCAGTCGAATAGGATCACAACAGCAATAAACATCAAGATAAACAACATGATAATACACAGTAATTTTAAGAAAAAAACTTGTCATAAACTATTAAGATACTTAAGAATGGATCCCATAATGGAGTGTGTAGTAAATTCCAATTAACACTGGGTGGATTTATTAAACCTCAGTATACATTCTGTTTAAAAGCCACCTAACTACTTTCCAGAAGTTGAATCTTCAAAGTTGGCAATCCTAGACATACAAAAAAAAAAAAATCATGCCTTGAAAGGGCATATCTCTTGAATTTCTACCTCCTCCCAACATATGAAAATGGGGATGAATAATAAAAATGAAAAAGCTAGTTAGTTATTCATGGTCAAGAGTGCCATTGCATACATTATGTAGCTCGAAACAACACTTATAATATTACTGGTCAGTAAATTGCAAGCTCAACATAATTCTAGACCTTTGTGATTCTAAGAGTCACATATAGAGAATACTTAATTTCATGTAAAAAGATTGTTTTACTCTCCTTATAGTTTCACGTTCTACATGCAAGTGTGCATACCTTCTCGTGGGTTGGACCACTTTGATTTTCTTGATTTCTCTTGGACACGCCTAAACTATTAGGGTCACTAACATCACGTTCTTTGCTTTTCCTTGAGCCTTCCCTATGCTTAACTTTTTGGTTATCTGAAGCATTAGCAACACGATCACTACGACTACTTGATCTTTCCTGCCTAGATCGCCTTTCCTCAGTAGCATATTGATTTCCGCGCACGGAAGCATCGTCACGCCCCTTATGATGTGGACTTTCATCCTGAATTCGGTCCCTTCTCTTCATTTGATCATTATGACGCATTGCTTCTCTGGATTGGTATTCCTTCTCAGAAAGTTTATGCTCATCTTTAGCCCTAACATGACCAACCCATGCTTTTTCTTCAGCTCCTCGTCCACTTCTTACAGAACTTCGTCCTTCTCTTTCACGCTTAGGTAGGAGTTCTTCATGGGACTGTTTCATCCGATGCCAATCCTCCCTATCTCTCTGCCTATCACCCCTCTCCCTCAGTACCCATGCTTCATCTTTTTGCCTAGCAGCATATTGATCATCAGGGTTATCTCTAGTTCTTTGTAGGTCATCCCTCTTCCGTGGATCCAAAGCTTCATCTCTGTCTCTCCTGCGCCGACTAGCATTTTCCCTGAAGCCATGCAGAATTTCTTCTTTGTCAATATGCTCCCTCCTAAGATATTCCTCATCCTTCCTCCTCTTGCCATGGTAATCCTCGACTGCTTCATACCTCATCCTCAAGCCGTCATCTCTTTCCCTATGTCTTGAGTCTCTAGAACCAACATCCTTTTCATACGAAACCCTGTAGCTACCATTATCCAATAGTTTTCTAGAATGAAGATTATCTTCTTTGTCATTTCTCTCATTTTCTCGAACCTTAGCCCTATCCCTCTTTCTTGGTTCATCATTTCTAACCCTTCTGTTATAGAGATCATCATCTCTCCGTGCCCAATCCATGTCAGAATTGTCCCTTTCTTTTTGTCCATCAAATCCATCATTATTTGTGTGCAACTGAGGACCTAAGCTAAGATGTCGGTCCTTGTAACTGTATGGTCTCTCTCTACCTTTAATTATCATGCGATTTCTTTCAGGTTCTTGCTTGGCATCATGCTCTCTTCTATAAAATCCCTGCTCAATTTCATCAGGGTGCTGTCTGATGCTACTCAGATGTGCTGATCGTGGATCCTGAACTACTTCTTCTTCAAAACCTTCCCGCCGCTTATGGTTATCCCTGCTGCTTGCTGATCTTGCTTTGCTGTTATCACTACTTTTTGCAGCTTTTGAGTCCTCCCAATCATCAACTTCATCCAGCAAATGTTGCTCAACTCGAGATGTTAATTTCTGTCTCTTTGCTACCCCATCCTCAAGATTTTCTACTTTGTCTACTGTTTCATCCTTTTCCAATTTGGAACTTCCATCAGCTGTCCCAGTGTCCTCAAGTTCGGTATCTTTGTCTTCTACACTGGACTCCCTTACGTCTTTAATGACAGGGGATGAAAGTGTATTGTGTTTACCTTCCATGCTTTCGACTGACTCTTCTTTTTTATTATCAGCTGCTAATTCTTGAATAGGAGTAATAGGAGGAGACTGACCACGCACTCTTCTTTGCATCTTCCTGTAAATACAAAAGTAACAATATTCGTGAATTTCCCATGAAGATTAGCAAGCCTATTAGGTCCAGACACCAGCTTACTAAAAAATTCAATGAAAAAAATAAACTCGTATTTTTAATAAAATGTAACATGACAAAAAAATCCTTAGAGCAAGAGAATTTATCTCAGTATCTAACAAAATGGAAAATATCTTGTGTTCTTTCATATACTTTTAAAACAAGAAAAACTGCTTTTTTTTTTTCATTTGTGGTATTTTGAGCAGTAGTATTATAATCTTAATCTACATTCAGGATTCACTTGTTTTTCAAGAAAATGTTTCATTATTATTTTTGTCATGTTCATACAATTCTAAGTTTTCCGTCCTGGTTTAGAAAATTCCTTACCAATTATAACTACCCTTGGCATCAATAAATCCTCGTATTTATATCTCCTCTAGTTCATGATACATTAGCATACAAACCTAATCTTCGCAGAAAGGCCACATATGGGATACATTTCAAATAGTCTCTTAAATTTAATGAGAAAGTTTATTGATTTATGAATGCCTATCAAATGAATAAGATATGATAACAAAGTAAAGCAGAGAGGAAAATATCAGTATAGAGGTAAATGACATTTTAAATTATTGCTACGGAATATTCACATTCAAGTACCTTTCATCATGAGAGGAGCTAAAATTGCCACCATAGGACCTATGATTTTGGCCCCTTGAACCAGAGTACTCAATTGGTTCTTCCTGTGGGAATAACAATTTTTCATCCCCATTAGCCGTATTCGCAGGACTGGAATTTATAAATGGCATTCTTCTTCCTGGAAGCTCCTTCTTTCGACCACTATAATCCTGTGGGAAACCATCATCAAAATACTCTGGCTCCAACCTTGGAATTTCGTCTCCAGCTACATGGTCTTCTCTAAAATTCTCTCTATGGGGTTCTCCACCATCAGGTGGATCTTGAGCAAATCCAGCAGAGGAATGGTCATCTTCTGTATCCTGTAAAACAATCTGCACACAAAAATATTTAGCAATGTGTACACCAAATATTAGAGCTGTAAAAACGTGAACAACCCCGTGGGCCAAAATTGAGATAAATTCTACAACAGGTCACAGAATTGGACCCAGCCCACCTTAGTGGTGAGCGGACTGACCCACTTGAAAAGAGGAAAAAAAAACACCTAATTGCAAAAATAATGTTAAACTAAAACTTGAATTCTTTAATTCATTATGTGATACGTGAAAAATTGGAGTTGATGGATGAAAATGATGTATTATAGGGAATCTTTAATTCTTAGTTATGGAGTCTTAATTTTCATGTCTTGTTTTAGGTAAATATATAAAAAATAAAAAATGGAATCTTTATTTTTATTTTAAAAATAATTAATTTACATCTAGGTGGGTCAATCATTTTTTACCCATCAACTTGTGGTTGTCATAGTCAGACCAATAACTTTTAGATTAAATGTTTAGTAATAGGATACAGCCAGGTCGTTTACAAAGTGGATGAGGCCTAATGGGCATGATCAACCCCTTACGATGGCTATACTGCATAGATAAAAAAGAGTTATGTAGAGAACACATATGGTTGGTTTAGTCAGACCAATAACTTTTAGATTAAATGTTAAATGAATAGGATACGGCCAGGCCGTTTACAAAGTGGTCTAGGCCTAATGGGCAGGGTGAGCCCCTTATGACGGTTAAACTGCATATGCAATAAAAAGAATTATGCAGGGAACACATATGGCTTATATGACAATCATCAAATACCTCAATGATTGCATCTGAATCACGGACTCTGGGAGGACGGGTATCGATAGAAGGAAGCCGGTCCCCATAACCACCTTCCACCTGTATTGCTCTTCCAGTTGGCTGTACAAAAGAAGTATGTGCAAACCAAGAGACAGAATTAGATAAATAAAGGGAAAACTATCTAACAAAGACATAATATTCTAAATCAACTAAAAAAAAGAAGCCCAATAAGCATACAGAAAGCAGGTATATCAGCGCAGTATGAAAGAAATTGCAATAAACACAAGTATCTTGTCAATAATTTTCTTACAAAACAAATATTTAAACAAATACATACTAATGGTGGTCGCACACGTCCAGTCCCAGAACCTTTCATAACATCACTCTGTCTGACATCGGACTTTTGAGAATTTGCATTTTCAACAGGAACATCATGTATACCAGTAGCTGCAGCTAATTCAGGGGGTAAGTCTGGATCATACTCCTGGAATGAAATCAAATAAATGATTAACTTCATAACATAATCAGTACAAAAACATCTTGGGAAATTGACAAGGAAAAAAACTAATTTTAAAATGCAACAGCTCCTTTACCTGCTCTGTTCGACCACTCTCATAAACGCGTATCTTGCTTTGCATTGTAGATTCCAAACGTAGTTGCTCCTAAAAAGCAAAATGAAAAGGTTTTTCAATCTACCATAATTTGTGGAGAACGTTGGAAGTATATTAATAAGTTTACCAGCTGTTTGCAATAATCTTTCCAGCTCTCCTCATTCAAACCAAAGTTGAAAAAATCTGATGTATCAACATTTGGATATTTCCATGGTTTTTCCTCAAAATTCTCAATGTCAACATCAAATATAGTCCTGAATAGAATTGGCAGGTTTATATAAGTACTGAACAGAAGACAAATAAAAGAGATTTGGTAATAAATATTAAAATAATGGATTGGGGTGTGTAATATCAAACTCCATGCATAAAGGTTTCTTTATCAGCAAGGCAGTTTTTAAAGTAAACAGTTATCCAAAAGAAAGTGCACTGCTATATTAATAAAGTGTAGGACTGAGCAAATATATTTGTATACAATGAAGTAGACAAACCACAAAAAGAAAAGAAAAAAGTGACAGGCTGTTGGAAATAGAGAGTGATAACTCTATCTTTGGAATTATGAATGTTGATGTATCATTGACAAGATTAGGGTTATGGAGAATGGTTTAACTAATTAGTATTGCTCTTGAAGATGAAAGGTGTAGCAATACTTTTGTGTCTCAGTGTGAGTGGTATGTCCATATTTAAGTGATTTTTCCTAGTTTTTCTAAATATTTATGTTATGTTTGTGCAGAAATTATTAAACTATATGCTTGAATGATTTATGGCTTTAGGTGATGCATGTCATATGAATGTGAACGAAACGCTTATGAATGATGAAAATTTTGTATGATGAAGGAAGAAAGATGATCGAGTTGGAATATATATGAATATGAATATATGTTGAGTATGTCATGATATACAAGAATGAAATGTATGAAAGTTGAGGTCAATATAAGATCTATATGGTAACATAGATCCCTAATTTCATTCATGGTCTAAGTCACATAAACCAAGACATCAGATGAAGAGAAGTTGAAGGAAAATTTATCGTATCTTCAAAAAATTTGTTGAGGAATGGATATGGATGTACTATAAACTTGTCTTCATCTATGCAGTTGAGGTTTGCATACATGATGTACTAAAGTAGGTTAGGTCTTAGTCTTTGATAAAGAATGTTTAATATGGGTCTTTCGGAAGACATCAATAGATATACTATTTTCAGAAGGTGCCTGTAGACAATGATTAATAATATGGGTTTTTTGGAAGGAATTTCAGACCCACTTTCTATTGTTTTCATAAAGCATTATATAAATGCTTTATGTATAGAGTAGAGTCTATTTCGAATGTAGTTTTGTTCATACCCTCTCCTAGGTGATAGTTTAATGCTATCCTTTATCTTTTGGGGTGTTACATTTGTTATATTCTTTTTTTTTTCTATAAAGAATGAATGGTTGTTTAAGGATCTTGTTATTTTATCTTTTAGGTTACAAAAGTTTCTTTATCATAAATCTTACTATTCATAATAAGTCTTGATTCATGATACACGAAAAAGATTCACAATTCAAATCTCAATTCAATAACTATGATCAAGGATTCTAGACACGTCTCTACTATATTGCAATACTACAGATCCACTCAAAAAATAGGACTTCCATTTTGCAATGCTTATGTCATAGGAAATAATTAATGTTTTAATTAAAAAAGCCGTTGGGAAGTCTATAGAAAAAAGATGTGATTATTCCTCTAAATAAATCACTTTTATCATAAATGACATCAATTGTGCAATCTTCAAATGGGTCAAGTCACAATCAAATCGTAGCATTTGAATTGTTATGCTCCTATGTAGACTATCAACTATAACTTTTAAATTAGTGATAAACACTTTATCCAACCACTGATATCAAAGCCAAGGTCATGAGTTTAATTTTCAGCATCATAGCAATGACGGAAGAGGAGACTATTACAGGTGGCATCAAATGTCTCATGGCAAAGACTAAGTTGGCCATGTCACAATTAAATCATGTTGTTTTTAATTAAAAAGAGTTGCCTTCTAACTATCAATTATATCGATCCAACAAATTCAAATCTAGGGATCTAATACAACTAAAAATGAAATTTAGTTCAAGAAAATTTAAAATTACTTGTGAGAAGGAAGTGTGAATTCCAATCCACCACCAAAACCGCGCCCTGCAGTACCACTGCCCCAACCAGGTAATCCAGGACCTCCATGAAAACCTTTTTGCATAGCAGCAGGCACTTTTAGTCCAGGTGGTCTCCAGTCCCCTCTACCTCGACCAGCCATGTTAGCGAGTGGACGAATCTGACCAGGAGCCCCTCCTGGAGCAGAAGAAGTAGCTCCAGGCATTAGTGTTGCACCAGGCCTAACATACTGATACTGTGCAACAACAAAATAATTAGATTTTCCATTTCACTAAGCCACAATTTATCATATATCCATAAGAAAACCAAGAACTATCATGAAATGAACAATAGATGAAAGATTCAAATGTCTTGAAAAAAGGCAGCTGGATTCTTCCTTTCATTATAAATTGCAAAGAAAAACCAATCCCACTTGTTAAGATCAAAGAACTTTACTTGAAAGGCCCAGTTCAATTCAAGCTATCATCAATACCCCTTGATAGGCAATTTGTAAAGCCATAAATTCCACTAGGGCTTGTAGCATGCCCTAGCCTTTGATTTCAGTAGCCCCACTTCCATTAACTGGGCCAATGATTTACAAAAAAAACAGCATCCAGCCAAAACTAGTTTCTCTGATTATAGATATTCAAAGACTAAGATGAACCCAGAAGTCAATTTTTGTTCAAAAGTACAAGCGTTAAATTTTTAACATGGCCCCACCAGACTAGTTCACAACAAAACAAAAAAGGTGGTCGAAGTTCCAAATGTAGATACCAAACAAAATTTTACCCACAGAACAAATAATATTATCATTGCACAAACATTTAACTAAGCTCATCATGCAGTCTTTGAACCCAGACTTCAGATAGTATACTACAACAAACTGAGTACAACAACATGCACAAACTAGTAAAAAACATATACATAAATAGCCATGATGAAGAGCTGCTAAATAATTTAATGACATAAAGAAGCAGAAAATATTTTCCTAAACAAAAAGACAAATAAATTAAACTAACTGGAATCACACTCACATCTAATGATACAGAAGATCAATACAAATTTCAACACACAATCATCTAGATTTCCACGACCACATCATTTTTAACGTAGATTAATACTATTTGACATAGTCATTCAGCATTTTCCTTTATTTCTTCCTTTTCAACTTTCCGTAAAAAAAAAATGTGCATTTTTTAAACATGAAGCTAGGAAATTCAAAAGCAAATAATCAAAGTTCATTTGACAAATAAAATAATCTCCTACAGCAAGTTGTACAATTACAACTACAACTCTACCAACTGCATACATGCAATTTTGCCTTCAATTCACACTACAATGTACCTGAACAGGAAGTTCGTTTTGCACTTCAAATCATCAAAGTTCATTTGACAAATAAAATAACCTCCTATAGCAAACTGTACAATTACTACTACAATTCTACAAACTTCAAATACACAATTTTGCACTTCTATTCACACTACAATGTACCTGAACACAACTAATGCTCTTTTAATCAACACTGACCTTAAACTGGGAATGAAAGGGGTGATATCCATGACTACTATACCCAATCTTCGGCGCCACAGCACCCCCAGCCTTGGCCAATTCCCCAGCGGCATCCTTCCTCTCACCGTCCCCAGCAGCCAGGGCCGCATTCTCGCCCCACTCCTGCTCCTCCACACTCTGATTCGGATCACCCCCAGCCACAATCACAAGTTCTTCATCCCCATCTTCCTCCTCCTCGTCACCCTCCCCCATCCCTCCCCGTTCCATGGCCATGTGGTTGTTCTCATTCAACACTATCTTCAAATCATCCTCGCTATCGGTATCCCAATCATCGCCCTCCCCGCCTTCTTCAGCCGGTGCCTCCCCCCCGGCCAGCCCCGGAATAACCGGCGAGCCATCGCCACCGTCGTCCTCCTCCTCGATGTCGAATTTCACGTCCCTGTCGATCGGATCAATTCCCGCGTCCGCACTGTCCAGGTTCGAATCCGGCTGAGGCTCCGCGTCAGGAATTTTGGTCGGCTCCTCGGCTGCAGCGGGAGGCGGCTCTTGCGTGTCGGAGGGTGGAAGAGGAAGCTGGTTGGATTTAGGGGAAATATCCAGTGATGCATCGCCGGGGATCTGTGCGGCGTTTAGGTTGAGGTTGAGATCGATGGAAGAAGGCGCGGGAGGCGATTGATGCGGTTGTGACGCAGAGGATGAGGGCGAAGCGAAGGGGCGCAGAACGTCGGTGTATAAATCTCCGAACTCGTCGTCGTCTTCCATTGGTGAAGAACTAAGAGTTTGAATCAGAGAGAGAGAGAGAGAGAGAGAGAGAGAGAGAGAAAGAAAGTGCGTGCGTCTATGTTGAAGAGAGGGTTTTGTAGGTTTGGCAACTGATGCCACAGCTTCGGTGTTCTGTGGACTCAGCTACATGTTTGCCTAGGTTAAATCACCATTATAGTTCTTTTGAAAATTACTATTATGCACACTAACTGCAATTTTTGTTCATCAATAACAATACATCAACTTTTAGTTAATATCTGATTTACTGTTTTGTTTATCTAAAGTACTGAATTTTTTTTAATTACTATTATTATTATTATTAAAGAAAAATCATACCAGAAAATATCACATGACATCATCACTTGACTAATAAAAAAACACAAGCCATATCACCTCGGGATTCATATTTCACTATGATATTTTATTTGAATAAATTAAAATTTAATATTAATATTTATTTTAATTATCTTTTAGTTAATGGTAAAAAGATAATGAAAATTTATAAAGATACACTTCTAAGAGGGATATCACCTATTCAATACTTTTACATGTTGATTAACCTAGTGCAACATTTTGGTTACATTAATATAATTGGTCTCAATTTTGTATTTAAAGTATATGTCGATTGTAACAATTCAAACATTCTATATGGACCTCCTCAAACCTCTAGAGTTATCATTAATCTTGTGATACCGTGAAAAATCAATTATCACTTTATTATGATGGAGAAACATGATATCCTAATTTTTCTTTAATACTTTGGTTAAACTAGTGTGTTGGTTAAATTAGTATAATTAAGTATTAAAATTCAAATAAATAGAAAGGTTAAATATGTTTTTAATTGTTAAATTTAAACATGAAATTTAAATTTGTCTTTATCATAAACTTTTATACATTTTGATTCTGAAACTTAAAAAATTAATGGATATAGTTATTTTAACTCAATGACATCCATATTTTTTTGTATGTGTTAAATGATGTATCAGGATAACATTTGAGTTAAAACATGTTAAATAGTATAAACAACTCAAACATCAGCCTAAAACGTAGTTTAATACGTAAAAAAAATCACGCAGTTGGGTTAGAAAACTATATTTATCATTTTTAAAATGTAAGGACCATAAAAATATTACATTACATATAATAGATTTATTATCATCTAGTTCACAAAGATCAAGAACATATAAAAGATTTTATACTTGTTCACTTAAACTTAAGGACTACATCTAGCTCTTCCTTAAGCATGGAGCTTGAGAGGTTTCACTAATTAACAAATTATTAAACATTAAACAAATTATAATGTTTAATATATATATATATATATATATATTCTTCCTATTATTTACCTTTATTATTATTTTTGTTTTACTTACGTATAATATTTCTTAAAACTACTCGATTTTTTTTAATGTTTAAACTATATCTAGATATAATATAAAACATTAGTAAAAGCACATAATTTTCTAACTCATTTAAAGTAAAGATAAAGTAAATAATAAAATTTATTAAAAATAGGGATGTTATAATAAACCTCTCCAGGATAAAATGAGTATCCACACCTTTTCAAGATAGACCTTTTTAATCTCTCTTGAGATTAAAAACTTTCGAGAATGAAAAGATAAACTCTTAACAAATAACACATAACACAGGTCAAGCTCATAAGAAAAAGCTTCACAACATGAAAAATACTACAATAGTTTTCGAATACCCTTTTTTAAACATATTTGATGACTAAATTATAGTTGCTAATGGTTTTAAGTGATTTAATCAATTAAATTGATAATGTAATTGATTAGAATGTTCTTCCAGTTTTCCAAACTACTTAAGAACATTTTAACAAATTAAAAACACCTTTTGTTCAACTAAACAATCACCTATCACTATGATAAGTTTAAAACATTTGAAGAAGCTTTCTATTTGCAATGTGAGATCAAATCAAGTAACAGAAAACTTATAACAACATCATAATCAATACATATTGACATAAATCACTTTTAAATTTTCACTTATTCATGAGTTTCCTAGAGAGTGCAAATAAATAATTGGATTCATCAAACACTTGAGCCACGGATCCAACATATGTTCTATCTTTAGTGGCCACTTGATATAATCTTTACAAGAATGGTAGGAACTTGATAAACTCAAGAGGTGATGGAGAAGAGAACCTACATGGAAGAACATTGAGAGGTTGCATAAGCATGAGTTTCATGAACGATCCACGACAAAAGCATAACACTTAGGACTCTTGTAAACAACACTTTTATTGCCCAAAAGTTATCTTAAAGATGGAGATTGATTCTCTATTTATAGGATTTTGAAAATGCAATTCAAAAACTGATATTGATGCATTTAATTCATTATCTTAAGCACGTAATCGGTTATTTTAACAAAATTTTGAAAATCAGTTGGAACATCTTCCTGAAATAATCGATTATTACATCATTTAATCAATTAAACATGTTTCTCATTAATTACAAAAACATATTTATTAGATTATAGATCCTAATTGATTATTTTACTAGAACATTAAAAAATGAAAATCATTATATTTTGATCAATTGTTTCTTTACATAGTTAATCATTCTGTTATTAGAACATCTCAAGAACAAATTAATTAATTATGTAATTGATTAAACATGTTGATTTATTCTTAGTTCTTTTTCTACTTTTTCACTAGAGAGCATGTTTCACATGCATGGTCATGATTTCCTTACTCTATCATATTTGTCCTCCCTTTCTTTTGACTTTAATTGACCTTTGATACATGTGTAGGCTAAACTCTTCTTTTTTCAGAATGGGCTAGATTAGCTTCAAGTTTCTACTTCCTTATTTGAAATATACAGTAAAATCACTATTCTATTATATAAATATTTATTTAAAAAAAATTTAACATCTCTTTGTCCATGAACTCATCATGGTGAAACTTTCATAAGAGTTCAAGGTAAGATCCAAAGTTGATGATCACTTGTATAAGAGTTCTCTCATCACAATCTCTAAATTTCATATATTTCAAAGTAAATCTACAAGTGAGAGTGATATATATTTATAACAATTGAGTTCAAAATTTCCTATGTACAGTGACACTCAAATCCTAATTACATGTAAATGACCGATCTAAAACCCACACACGCTTGGTCAAAAATTTCAAAATAAAAGGAGGAAGAATTTGAAATTTCAAATTTCAAATTGAAAAAAAAAACTGAAATAAAAAACTCTCCCATAAGTCAAATTTAGGAGACATGGAATATAATTAGCTAAGAACTATACTTCATGATTTGGCTTCAATTTGGGTTTGATCTTGATGCTTTCTTCTTGCACTCCCTTGTTTTTTTATATCTTGGCCACCCTTTTATTATTTTCTTAAACTCGAGAAAGTCCAACAACATAATCATATGGTTGTAAATCTTCCTTAGAATATACTTCTTTATTCATTTTTCATGCTTCTTTTTATTTATTCTTGAAAATCATTTTCTCATTCTTTATTATATTTCTCTCCTTTCCTATTCAGATAATTGGTCAACTTGGTAAATATTAGAAGATTGCATATCATAACAACACATCATGTGTTGAGTATGTGTTGAGTACTTGTAAATACTGTCTAGTCTACTTGACTTGCATTTTGATCGAGATCTTGGTCTTATTCTTTCATAAGATTTATCTGGTCTTATAGCATTTGCATCGTGTGACACTTTCATCCTACTCCTCGCTACATATGTCTTATCTTTATTAAGGATGACAATTTGTAGTAAGTCATTTGGACTATTCTATAACTCGTAAAAAATTGTGGGGTGATGAAGGATTGACTCCAACAAAGGATGGAGGCACATGCTTAAGAACACTAAGCATGTTTAGAAAGGAAGTTCACTAATCCTTCATCCCTTTCATTTGTGTTTGTTATTTTTTATTCCCTAAGTTGACTTAGTTGAATCAACTTTAGTTGACTTGTTGACCTTTGAATGGGTTTGACTTGTTGACTATAGTTGACTTGACTTAAGCCAACATGCTAATCTATGTTTATTTGCATTGTAGGTTAATTACGAGTAAGAAAGCAATGCTAGGTGGCGCATGGTGATTGGGAAGCATAAATGATGTGGAGGAGAGAGTAAAGCAAATGCATAAAGCATAAAGAAAAAGGCATAAAGCAAGTGTACCTATGTATCTTTGGTCTCCTTTGTTTTTAGCATACTTTGGCCACTTTTGGAGACATATGAGACACCTTCTTGGGCTCCTTTAGTGCTAGAACGAAATTAGCCTTGCACACACCATAGTTAGCTATTTTGTCTCTCATTTTGTAACCTTATTTGACCTAGTTTCTAGAAGCAAGGGTTAAGTTTTTGTAGAGACATCCTTAGGTATCTTTTATTTTCTTAGAGACCCCTAAACTCTTCTATTTAAGGGATGCTCTACCACTTGTACAAGGGTTGAACATTTTGAAGTAAAAACACTCTTGTGTCTCAACCATTTGTGAGAGTTTCCTCCCTAGGGAATGAATACTTTTAAGCCTTATCTTGCATAGCAAGTGGCGGCACACATCCACTCATCTTCAAGGTTGTCATGGCTTCTAGCCTAGCCTTGTAGTGGCGTGCTTCTCACATTTTTTCAATTTCTTTCCTTTCCATTTTATGTTTTCTTCTTCCTTTAATTGTTCTTGGTTTTCTATGGTTTATGTGCTTTCCATTTCCTTTTTGTTTTGAAGCAACCCATCATCTTCTTCTCTTGAGCTTTGTGAAAGGAACATTCACATCTAGATAGCTTCTTATCTTAATGTCCAGTGAGGATTTCACTTAACTTTCTTAATGAACTCACATCATATTCAATAATCTTAAAAAGAAACAAGATAATCATTCATCATTTGGTATCTAGAGCCTAGATTGTCTTGAATATGGTATTTTTCATGTGCTAACCTTGTCTTGTTGTAACTATCTTTGTATGGTTCAAATCCACTTCAATTACACACAAAAATAGTGCTGGCAGAAAATGTGACGATTTTAAAACATTAAACTGCACCAGCTCAGCGGTCCAAAAATTATGTTTTTGATGACAAAAGAAATCTCTTTGAGTCTAGTTTCCAGAAAAAAAAGAACCAATGCATTTGGAGTTTTGTGGAGAAAATTATGATCAAATCAGTGAGCAAAGGTCAGATTTATCAAGAATACGTGAATCAGCGTTTTTAGGTTCTGTTGTTGCAGTTTGGGTACGATTTTTGCACCTCTTTCAGCTCCTAAATGTGGTTGGATAACATGTCTTTAGATGCTTAGTCTTTGAGCCTCAAATCTATGAGTTTAAATGCATGATAACTACATGTTTGTGTCTTTGTGTACATAATGTTGAGTCTTTAAATGTGCCTAACTTTTGCTTGAGTCATATGTCATATGTTAACTTGAATTTTTCTTATTCTTGTTTTTCCAAGTATTTGATTCTTGCTTTCACTTTATGTCTTGCTTGATGTGTGCTCCATGAAATTAATTTTGGCCTAAAACTTGAGGAACTAAGTGTCCAAGTCACCTAAAACTCTTTCTCACCATTTTATGAAACTAGTTGTGAAAGAAAAAAAAATTGGACCAATTTTTGCCTAAAAACCGAGAGCAACCTTGCTCCTTGGTGAACTAAAAGTGTGTTTTTCACTAGGTGTTATGCTACTAGTTTTCATACTTGAGAATTGGGTGATATTGGCTAATTAGTTCAATGCTTTAACTTGGTTATGATCTTTCTTGGTGTATGCATGATGTAAGACTTGAAGATGCTTGTTCAAGTGCTTTCCATAGAGTCTTAAAAATTTGCTTTTCTTGTGTTAGTCTTATTCGAAGTTTTGTCACCAATATTTTTCTTTCCTTAGAGTTCTGCTTTCCTTGTTTTGGTGTTTTTCTTACTTGTCATTAGGTGTTCTTTGTTTTGTCATAATAGTTTTCCTTTCTTAACTATCCTTGAGTGTTATGGTCGAGCCACTTGCCTTGCTTGTGAAAGATTTACGAAAATTTTAAGTGTTTTTTCAATCCTTTTGAAGGACTTGAATGCTAGCCTTGTCTTATTTGCTTTGGGAGTGTGAACCAAACACTTGGGGGCTGTTTTAGGACCATACTTGGTCTTGAGGGCCTGCAACATATTTTTTAACCAACTAATTACTTCTTTGTGTCTCGATTTGAGCTTGTTTTGTAGGGAAGATGAATTTGGATCCCAATGTGGAGGAGGAGGAGGAAGAAGTGGAGTCACATACACCATACTCACCTCCAATAGTGACGCCTCTCATGCAACCAAATGAACAACATACCCTTGCACAAATTCTTAGGGAGATGGAGATTAGTAGAAGAGAGACATTTGACCAATTGAGTGAGGATAGAAGACGAAGTGAGATTATGCTCCAAGAACACATTCAAAGGCTTGAATTCCGAGAGGAGGAAAGGAGAAGAAGAAGGTCTTCATCCGAGAGCTCCTATGATGGTGAATGAAGGAGAAGAAGGCATGGAAATGATGGTGGAGGGAGGCGACATACTCAACCATAAAGGCAACCACCATCCATCAAATTTTCAAAGTTCAAAGGAGAAAATGAACCAAACATCTACATTGAGTGGGAACAAAAAGTGAACAAAATTTTTACCATTCATGTAGTTAGTGATCAAGAGCAAGTAGATTTGGTAGTCTTAGAGTTTGAGGATTATGCCATGACTCGGTGGCATCAATTATGTATGGACAATATTAACCAAGAACCACTCGCAGCTTCTTGGAGGGACCTTAAAAATTTGATGCACGCTAGATTTGTTCCTTCCTTCTATAAGAGGGAGACTCTTTTGAAGCTCCAAAGGCTTCAACAAGGGTCCATGTGTGGATGAATATTACAAGTTAATGGAGTCCATGCTTCTAAAAGTAGGACTCCAATTTGAAAGTGAAGAGGAAAAAGTAGCTAGATTTGTGAGTGGGTTAAGGAGGGACATACAAGATTTAGTAGAGTTATATGAGTACTCCTCTCTTGACAAAGTTTTACATTTGTCCATCAAAGTTGAAGCTCAATTGCAAAAGAAAAAAGAGGCCAAGAGGAGTGGTTCATACAATGACTACTATTCTAGTACTTGCAAAGGTAAAGAAAGAAAACATGATAAATTACCACCCAAGAGTTCTCAAGATCCACCTTCTAGGACTAATTCGTGTAGGCCTTCTGATGAAACTCCTAATTCTTCTCAAGGTATAAGGACAACTTCTATAAAATGTTTTAAGTATTTGGGATATGGGCACATAACTTCAAATTGTCCTACCAAAAGAACCATGGCCTTAAACCTTAAAGGAGAAGTAGAGAGTGAACATTCTTCTCCCCCTTCCCCTAAAAGTACTTCTTCCCAAACTTCTTCTTCAAGTGAAAGGATTAAACCCCTTGAAGGTGGATTGTTAATGATAAGGCCCCAACTAGGACAAGTTTCCAAGGAACTTGACCCTTCTCAAAGACAAAACCTTTTTCATTCAAGGTGTCATATCAATGACAAACTATGACCCCTCATCATAGATAATGGAAGTTGAGTAAATGTGGCTAGCACAAGGGTTGTGGACAAGCTTGGCTTGAAAACTATCCCTCATGCCAAGCCCTACAAGCTATCATGGCTTAAGGAAGAAGACATTAAAGTAACTCAACAAGTCCTCATTAACTTTTCAATTGGAAATTTTAAAGATTAGGTGTTATGTGATGTTGTGCCTATGGAAGCAACTCATATTTTGCTAGATAGGCCATGACAATTTGATAGAAAAGTCTTTTATGATGGCCATGCTAACATCTATGCTTTCTCCTTCCAAGGCAAGAAGTTCACACTCCTACCTCTCTCACCCAATCAAGTAAATGAGGACCAAAATAAAATGAAAGATAAAAGAAAAGATGAAAAAGAAAAAAAAGCAAGTTACCTCCAAAGTGTTACTTGTCTCCAAAAAAAGATTTTCCAAAGCAAGATGGACATCACCATTCTTCCTTCTCTTCCAAGGCTCAAAAGGAAGACCCAATGCACAAGCATGAGAGGAAGAATGGTCTAGAAAATAGGGATGACCTAACCAAAGCTAGGAGTAATACCCTTAAAAAGGATGGAACAAGAGCTCAAAAAAAGGAGGCACAAATCCTCCCCCAAATCAAGTTAAGGTCCATCTACAAAGGTTTAAAGAATTTGCAGTCAAATTCTCTCCAAAGAAGGGAGGATGATGAAGGATTGACCCCAATAAAGGATGGAGGCACATGCTTAAGAACACTAAGCATGTTTAGAAAGGAAGTTCATTAATCCTTCATCCCTTTCATTTTGTTTCTTATTTTTGATTTCCTGAGTTGACTTAGTTGAATTAACTTTAGTTGATTTGTTGACCTCTGAATAGGTTTGACTTGTTGACTATAGTTGACTTGACTTAAGCCAACATGCTAATCTAAGTTTATTTGCTTTGTAGGTTAATTAGGAGTAAGAAAGCAATGTTAGGTGGCGCATGGTGATTGGGAAGCATAAATGATGTGGAGGAGAGAGTAAAGCAAAGGCATAAAGCATAAAGAAAAAGGCATAAAGCAAGTGTACCTATGTACCTATGGTCTCCTTTGTTTTTAGAACACTTTGGCCACTTTTTGAGACATATGAGACACCTTCTTGGTCTCCTTTAGTGCTAGAACGGAATTAGCCTTGCACACACCATAGTTAGCTCTTTTGTCTCTCATTTTGTAACCTTATTTGACCTAGTTTATAGAAGCTAGGGTTAGGTTTTTGTAGAGACATCCTAAGGTATCTTTTATTTTCTTAGAAGCCCATAAACTCTTCTATTTAAGGGTGCTCTACCACTTGTACGAGGGTTGAACATTTTGAAGTAAAAACACTCTTGTGTCTCAACCATTTGTGAGAGTTTCCTCCCTAGGGAGTGAATACTTTTAAGCCTTATCTTGCATAGCAAGTGGCGACACACATCCACTCATCTTCAAAGTTGTCATGGCTTCTAGCCTAACCTTGTAGTGGCGTGCTTCTCACATTTTTACCATTCATTTCCTTTCCATTTTTATGTTTTCTTCTTCCTTTAATTGTTCTTGGTTTTCTATTGTTTATGTGCTTTCCATTTCCTTTTTGTTTGGATCAATCCATCATCTTCTTCTCCTGAGCTTTGTGAAAGGAATCTTCACATCTAGATAGCATGCTATCTTAATGTCCAGTGAAGATTTCACTTAACTTTCTTAATCAACTTACACCATATTTAATAATCTTAAAAGAAAACAATATAATCCTTCATCATATGGTGAAAAGGACATTTAAGCTTGTTAGATTTAAGCTTGTTAGCTTGCATAGGTCTCTCCCTCATCCATCAACTAACATTAATTTTGTTTTATTTTATTATTTTTGTAGTATGGTTTTGTTTATTATTTCATTGAATATAGTTAAATATTTTCATTCATTATTTCATTGATATCATATATTTTCAAGTACAACTCTAGATTTTAGTTCATGGTCCACTTTCATTTTATTTTTATAAAATGCTTACTTACCCACTTATAGTAAATAATAAATAATGTCTTTATTTAACCTATATGTAGATTAGTTAGTGATGCTCCACTTTTGACAAACTCAGTAAATAATTCACCAAAAACAAATGAATCAAATCACTTACCATCCTAATCTTATAAGACTATGCATAAATAGACAAGTGTGAGAATTGAAACTTTATTAATTAGGTATGAGACTACATCTGATGTCTAGATCTCATAAATGAATACATAGAATTATATTTTACACACTTTAAATTAGCTCAAAATTTCAACTCATTTTTTTGTGAGAACATGTTAATTATAAATTATAATTAACAACAGTTTGATAGTGGTTTATTAACTAAAGTGGGTGTTATCCCAAAGATCGAGTAGAGTTATTGAACTTAAATTACATCACATAAGAAAAACCCTTGAAAGTAAAATAATCAAAAGAAACATGTTGGAAGACAGTGTTTGATGAAAGAGACACGCGCAGTGTACTTGCGACTTCTTCAATCGGGCAAAACGCACTTACAACATTAAAGGTGGATTTGGGTCCAACAACGTTATTACTATTATTATTGTTATTATTCGTTCTTCGTTCTGGTGTGTGCAGTGGGAAAGAAAATTATTACTGCGAATAGTGTGAATTGGTTTGGATCAGATCTGTGTTTGTTGTCGGAGAGAGATGTCACGGGGGAGATCTGATTCCGGTGGGTGGTTGAGGGGGTGTTTGGTGGTGTTCGCGGTGGTTTCCGCCTTGGGAGTGTGTGGCCCCGCGCTCTACTGGCGATTCAAGAACGCCATCTCTCTCCGCAATTCCCACAACAAATTCTCTTGCCCTCCTTGCCTCTGCAACTGCCCTCCCCCACTCTCGCTGTTCCAACTCGCTCCTGGTTCGTACCTTTTTCCTCTTGCTTCAGATCATGCAACAAATAAAAAACGTGTTTTTAATTGATTAATGAATGAAAAAGATACCCACCAATTGTTTGCTGATTTGTTTCTTTTTGGGTGTGCGCAGGATTGGCCAATCTCTCTGTCTCAGGTTTGAGTTTCTCCTCTACTTTTTCATATTTTTATATGATTTCTCTTTTAGTGTTGTGTTTTATGATCTGATCAGTGTGGGTAATTCTGCTTAATCAATCCCCTCTATCGTCGTTATTGGCAATTTTTTTTTTCATGTGATTTTTGCTATCGTTTTTTTCTGTTCTGAATTAGATGTTGGATTTTGAAACAACGGTGAGTTCGAGATCTTACATGGATGAGGGATGTGATATGTTTGAAGAAACTTCTTTAGATGAAATGAATAGGAAGAAAAAGATGAAATTAATTTTCCCATTTGTTAAAACTAGCTTATGCGTGTGTTAAAGAATAAAATGTTAGAGAAGGACAATATGAAGCTTCTACAGATTACTTTATGCATAAGCTAGTTTTAATTTATGAAGAAATTAATTTTATTGTAGTTTTGTAGGATAACTTCAAATTCTGACCGTGTCTAAGCATGCAAGCTAAGAAGAAACCTAACACTGTTAAACGAAGCTAAAACCACACACCCAATTGTTAAGAGCTGACTATTAAGAACATGAATAACTTAGATCGACCAAGTACCCCAAAATTTGCAAAATATCAGTGTCGTACATGTATCCGATAGCTATGCGCACATACAATATGCCTAGAAGATACATATGGCTCTGATATGACTAACCGCTCGAAGATATTGCATATCAGACTAACGTAGGAGGTATTGATATTCAACCCCAATGGGAAAGGGATATAGGGAACTCTCTTCTATCAAACATGTGTTTTGGGTTTCTCTTATCACACATCATAATTTTTGTAGTTTTGGTTTTTCACTTTTTGCACTTGTTTGTCCCGCAATATTGCTGCTCTTCCATACTCTCTAGCATCACACATCAGATCTGTTATTCTGTTAACATCTTATTCACTTCATTGAAGTATCATATCCTTCTTCTATCCTGTCTGTTTTACAGCATTTTTTATGTGTAAACAGTTGCGTCTAAGTTGTGACTTGATTTTTGATGAATTTTCTGCATCCCTGTATCCGTGTGGTACCATACCACATACCTTTACTAAGTTTTTAGGCTCTTAGCTACACTTTTATGCCTTGTGATTTCATCTCTTGGCTCAAGTTCGAGTGTGACTCTTTTTCCTTGCTTATTAGTTCTTCATGTTTAGACAATTAAAGACGTAAAGGTTAAATTAAAGTTTTAGTTCCTAAACATGTTTTCCTTTTTAAATCAGTCTTCACAAATTTGTTGAAGTAGTCCCCTTTGTCATTTTATGTCATAGCACTTTCATCTGGCTAACCTGGTAGAAATTTCTTTTGTCTAATATGAGCTCGTTTAGATATTTACTTCTTTATTGAAAGGCCAGTTTCACCAAATTACGTGCACCTTTTTTAATTTGGTAGGTGCTTCTTTAGATGTTCTGTCAATCAATGTAAAATGTCTTATATGGACTATATTAGAAGAAGGAACTAATTTCAAAACATCTGAGAATGGGAGAACTAATTTGAAAAAAGATATGGTGATTAAATTAAAGACGAGTAAAACCTATACAGCATTAAGTACTAAGATTCTAATATAATCAAGTTGGTGAGGAGGTGCATTATGTATATACTGTTAAAGATGAAATAAGTAGGTGAGGAGGCGCTATTGCTTTTAAAATAGGACATCTAAATTCACATTTTCTCAAATTTCATATTTGTGATCCATGTTATGATGAATATAAAGAGTATGCCATAATCACATTCTTGACATTGCCATGCTCAAACTTGTTACTAATTTTGCCACTGGTAACTGCATAGTGCATGTGAATAAAATCATTTCTGCTGACAAACAGATTGTGGAAGTAATGACCCGGATCTAAAGGAGGAGATGGAGAAGCAGTTTGTGGATCTTCTAAGCGAAGAGTTGAAATTGCAAGAGTCTGTTACTGAGGCAAACACACGACACATGAACATAACTTTGGCTGAAGCAAGAAGAGTGGCATCTCAGTATCAGCGAGAGGCTGATAAATGTATTGCTGCAACTGAAACATGTGAGCAGGCAAGAGAACGAGCTGAGGCCATACTCATCAAGGAGAGAAAGATAACTGCTGTGTGGGAGAGACGTGCTCGTCAAATGGGTTGGGAAGCAGAATAACTGCATAAGTTTTCTTATTTATATTCTTTATGGCTATAATCATGGTTATGGTTTTACACAAGAATACAAGCAAAATGCTTGGTTTGTCCACCAATTTAGGTTAAAATTGATATCCTTACTGTGTTTGTAACTGTATCCCTTATATGGTAGTATCAAACAAATTTTATGTCACGTGATTAGTCTGTTACCAAGTTTAAAACTCATGTTCCTCGACTTGATTATATTTATACACTATATTTAGCTCTGGTATGAAGTAAATTGCTCTCTCTCCCTTTGTTTTTTGCCATTACTTACATTTTTTTTAAGGATTTGGATTTTTACTTAATTACATGTTAGGCTGTGTCAAAGAAATGAGAATAATTGAATTGATTCTTAAAATTATTTCGGGAAAAGGTGAAAAGAAAATGTAGAATCAGTATTGGCGGTGACATGTTATGTTCAATTTTATGAAAACAAATAATATAAACATATAAATATATTTATTTGCAAATTAATTTAAGAGTTTAATATATTTTTAGTATCTGAACTTTAATCCTAAATTTGAATTCATTCTTGTTTGAAATTTTATATTTTGATCCTAAACTTTATAAAAGAATGAATATAATTCTTTTAACTTAATTATATTATCTTTTTTACGTGTCAAACATGTTTTGGATGTAAAAAAAATTCGCATGCGTGCGAATATTCGAGGATAAAACCGTAACGAGTAAGAAATGAATATTATAAATAGATATATGTGGGTAAGGTACATATATTTTTTACATCTACATGTAGACATGTCAAAGTGAGTCAACCCGTGTCGAATTGGCTCATTATGAGCTGGGTTGAAAATGAGTGAACCCAACCCGGCTCACTTTATGGTAAACTAGAAATTTTACAATCCGATTTAATCCACCATGGATTGGTGGGTTAAGTGGGTTGGCTCACCAACCCACATAAAAAAACTATTTATGTATTTACTTTTAAGTATTCAAATATTTAAATAATTTTTAAGCAACCCATGACACGACAATCACAGTAAAATTCAAAACCAATGTTTTCATCATGCTCACCACCATTATATGATGAATTGTTTCCAAGAAAGTATCCACATAGTCAAAAACATATCACTAATATTATATATTTTCTGTCATGCTATTCAACAAAATATATAAAAAAAAAACTACACACTTTTATCATGCTAATTTAGAAATAAATGTTTATAAGACAATTGCTAGAGTAATTTATATAAAGATTATAGTTAAAGATTAAAGTATCAATGTATATAACTTGACAATTAAATTAATTAAACATTCAAACTGTTATTGAGTAACATTCTAACATTTAAAAATATAAAATTGTGAACCTATATAATTGGGAATAGTAAATAATTATTAAAAAAATTGTAAAAAAATTTTGGTGTGTTAAGTGGGTCAACCCACCCTCAACCCGGCTCGAACCTGTGGGTTAAGTGGGTCGAGTTGAGTTCAACCCACTTTTGAAAAAAAGGAGTTTTTCTCAACCCAACTTGACTCGAACCCGTGGTGAGCTGGGTTCGCTCACGGGTTGAAACCCATCTTGACATCTCTATATGCATGTTAATTGGACAAGTACGAGTATTATAATATGTGTACTTAGGTTTTACACCCTCATGTCAATAGGACGGGTACGAGTATCATAGTATTTTTACCCATGGATACCTATACCTTGTTAAACTTTGATTTAAATTTAAAAACATTAAATAAAACATGATTAAAATATTAACACATTGATTTTGAATGTGTGTTTTTTTTCAATTCATTTTAAAATGCAATCTCCCTCGCACGGTATATTGTACTTCAACACTATTTGAATGAGTTATGATAATGATATATTGGATTTTATATGAATCTATCGTTAAAATATGTTCTTGAATATTTTTAATTTTTTTTTTTGTAAATGCCCACGAGTGCATGTTGATATCTGCAGATATTTAAAAAAGATGTGGGTACTCGCATAACGAATACCCGCACAGATATGAAAACGGGTAGAGACGAATATTTATCCAACAGGTAGGGTACGGGGGAGGTACTACATGTACCCTAAATGCCCTGTTGACATCCCTAGCGAAAACGTGTCAAACAATGTAAATAACTTAAATACTAGCATTAAACGCCTTTGACATGTAAAAAAATTAAACGTAATCGAGTTAAAAGGACTATATTCATTCATTTTTAAAATTTGGAGATCAAAATGTATCGAAGTTTCAAATCGGAACAAATTTTAATTTTGTCTCAAACTTTAAGGACTAAAAATATATTTAACCATTAATTTAAACCAAAGCTAAGACTATTCAAAAGTTCCCCATCGATTTTGGAGATATTCTGAAACGTTATGGACTAAAGGGGGGAAATAAGTGAGAAGTAGGCATAAATCAAATTGAAAATAAATGGTAAGAATTGAATAAAAAAGAAATTTGTTTGATGGAGAAAGATAATATAAAAAATATTTTTCAAAGATAATTTGCTTATTTAATATTTATAAAAATTAAATTTATTATTACCTATTTGTAGTATTATTAATAATAAATTTTTATTTTCATTAATTTTATAATTTATTTTCATTAACATTAAAAAGTTAACATAACAATAGAAACTAAAAAATAAAAGGAGTCAGAATGTCGTGTTTAGAGATGGCAAAATAAACTTATCCCTATTGTAACGAGAAATTCTTGCATGGACTAATTATGGGTATAGGTATAGGGTTAGGCAAAATATACCAAACTGCACTGCACTACAAAAATTACATTGAACTAAAAAACAATTCGTCTGAACTGCACTGAACTGAAAAATAGTTCAGACGAACTGAACTGAATTATTTTTTCTTAAAAATAAACTCGACTGAACTGCACTGCACTGAACTACATTGCACTATAATATAAACTGAACTGTTATAAACTGAATTGTTTTATGAACTGCACTATTATTGGTGGTTAAAGTTAAACTTAGTTTTTGGTTTTGTAATTAATTAAAATCAAGTTTATCTGTTTTTGTAATTATTTATGCGTTGTTTGTTTGTACTAATTTAGTATTAAAGAAGAAGAGAACGAATTTGTGGTGCAAGTGGTTGATTTTGTTATATTAATTTGAAAATAAATTAGTTAATTATTATCATGAGTATATTATTTTTTGAGCAAGTTGACGGACAATGAAAGGAGAAAATGTATAATTTGTATTTGGTTTACCGTAATCACTATCCTCATATTCATGAAGTTTCAAAACTCCAGTGCACAATTTAATCTTTTCAAAAACTTGTACTTGGTTTACCGTAGAGATGCAGGTCGCATGGTGGAGACAAGGCAGGGAGGGTATAGCTAGAGAGGGCTAGCAAAATATGGGCCGTGTTGGTATGTTGCGATTCAAAAAATGATGGTTGAATTTCGGTGGTGATTGAATCAAAAGTGTGTCACTGCTTGTGAACCAAATGGGATTCAAGAGAAAGGAGAAATTACAATTCAGTGCACTGGGTGTGAACAATTAACTGTTTGCAGTACAGTTTTTCAAAATTTAACTAAAGAATAGTGCAGTTTAATTTTACTATTAATAGTTCAGTTATTTCTTGTTTAAAAAGTACAATTAACTTAAGTACAGTACAAATAAGTTATTTTTGTGCAGCCCTAGGTATGGGTATGAGTATAGATATAAGGAATATCCGACTTTTCAATTGGGTATAAAGATGGGGATTGGGATGCACATATTTGTCTCATCCCTGTCTCCGTATCCGCTTTAATACTCGTCCCACCACATCCTTGTCCCCATTTATTCTAATCTTTCTTGTAATGTTTCTATGTGTATATAGAATATCTTGTGGAGTTAGAGGTGTTTTAGTGTTTATAGAGTTGTCTAAGTAGGATAAAGGAAGCTAGTTGTGTTATTTTAAAATTTAAACATGTCAGAATTATAAAGTGTATGATTATACTATGTTTTGATATATGGGTTGCAAAATCGAAAATGTTATGTGAAAGCCATGGAAATTAGATTTTATCTACTTACTTGAGAACAATTGATGTTTTAGTTGTGCCTCTATGATAAATTGATATTGGTATTCATGATGAATTTGTGTTTTGGTATTTGGTTGGTATTTGCCAAGGTTCTTGGGAGGTTTGACTTGATTTTTATAATACAGAATTATGCAGAAAACATGTTTTGCATAATTGTATAGACCCGCTGGACAAGCCATAGCTCATTGGGCGAGTTTTCAAGCCAAAAGCTACCAAACTTTAGAAGTCGTTGGGCAAAGCCTCTCTTTAGGCGAGTTTTCAAGTCAGAGACTTTCTGACTTGGGAGTTGTTAGGCGGGCAGTTCTCGCGGGGGCGATTTATTTGAAAGATTTTCACCTGGAGTCCTAGTGATAAACTCATTGGACTAGCCATTTGGTCGTTGGTCGAAAAAGGTAATTTGGCACTTCTCGTCCAGCGAGAGGATGTGCTCGTTAAGCGAGTAGAACAGAACCTGAACATTTATTTAGTAGTTATTTTAGCAAACTGGTGACTGTTATAAATTTTTATTTTGATAAATGATCGATGAATGACTATGTGATAATGCTAATTCAAGGAGAATTAGTAGTGGTAGTTGTACTGTATACATTGATGTAAGAGTTCGGTTGGAAGTTATCATGATGCTCTAATGACCATCAATTTCTCAAGTATAGAAGGATGGGGCATATAGTGAGAGGAGTAGGAGGTCCTAACCTAGAAGTTTTACTTTGACCAAAGGTGTTAATGGACTAACTTTATGTGTGGTAACATCAATGCTTGTATTCGGATAATTGAGTTGTAGTTTTATTTCTTTTTATGAAATAGAATGGTGTATTTTGTATGATTGATATAGTTGTATTTCTTAATTATTTGATCTTTTAAATATTTTGCAAATTAGCTTATCCTTTTTCTATATTTCTGTTTTGTGTTGCTTATTTTTCTATTGCGATGATCACCTATTCGATAGGAGCAGATGTGGTTGTAGGTTTAGAGGCACCTCTAGAAGATGAGAAGCCATGAGTTAATTTAGTAGAAGGTAGCGGGGAACTATAGTGAGCAATTAATTTGTGTATAAAACTAGATTTAGTTTTCATTTGGTTTGTATAAATGTTATATTCTTATAATTTTATCGGTTATAAGCCGGTATTGATATGCTTTATACACTGTTGTACTACTTTATACACTGTCAACCATTGGTCTGTGTGTTATGAACACTAGAGTGAAACTTCCTATTATATTTTTTTGTTTTATTTTAAGATGTTTAAATTAAGATGTTACAACAAACTATGTAAACAATTGAAATCCTAAAAAAAATATGTTTAAAATGTCAAATAAATTTAACCAAATCTAATTAAAAAAACTAAATTCACATTTATAAAGATGAAAGACTAAATTAATTTAAAATTTCAAAAAATAACTAATCCAATTTTCACTATAAATTAAAAAACAAAAACATATTCAACCCTTACAAATATTAAAATTAAGCAAAATTGTAATTTGGAAACAAAACATTTCGCAACTTTCGTAAAACTAAAGCTTCATAGTTTAAAATACAAATATTGAAATGTAAGTTAGAAACATAAAGAGTTATCCATAAGCGTCCCACTAGGTTTGAATTGTAGAAACATATACAAATGAGAATTTTCATTGATGATAAAATAATGCAAAATTACATCATAAAACCGGAACTCTTGCATCATAATTGGTTTTCTTTTTCACCAACAATTTCCTCCCTCGAATCTTATATCCCCACCCCAAAGTGGAAACTATCATAAATTAAGGAATAAGAAAATTTTACAGTTCGAAAAGGACTTGAGAAGAATGAGGACGACATAACTCAGAAAGATTAAATTACCTTCCAAAACACTATTTTACAATGAAGGCTACTTTTTGAATCTTATGTCAAATATACAATGGAAAAATCGAAGTGCCATCACACTTCGCAAACTGAGATTCACTTCAAGCTCTTCTCATGTCTTGCCTTCGTCCATCTCCAAAAACCTCTTCTATCATGTTGCATGTTGGTAAAAAGTCAATCTTATTCTTAGAGCATGATACAAAGCCAGAATCCCACACCTTTGTATCACAAGGCTCCAAAACATATCCTTGGCTGTAACCATTGCTCACTCCAGTATAGTTACCACACCAATGATCCCCATTTTCAGTATTCACCTTAGTCTGCCTTGAGGCAACTCCTGCATCGGAAGAAGTGCATGAATCATCTTTAACTTTTTCATCACACGAATCCTGCCAAACAGGTTGATCCTGCGGTTGAATTAGAGGGGAACCAACAGAGTGATGCAGCTCTTCTACAGCATCGTATTTTGAATCATCATCAGTGTTCCGACTAGTAAAATCCACTGTTTCATTAGCTGCACAAGGCTCATCAGAAGCATACTCATCATAGGTTTGCAAATCATTATCTTGGCAGTCAGCCATACAAGACTCATCTTGACATACAGGGGACTCAGCAACAGAGTCCTCATCTTCCTCTCGAGTTGCAATATCATTGCTGTCACTACCTTGCCATTCATCATTATCACTGTCAATGTTTAATAGGTCATTCCTGTTCTGTTCTGCCCTCCTTCGAAGCATAAAGACATTAAAATAGTAACTCACTATTTCCTTTTTGGTTCGTGAAGGGAAAGCAATAGAAAGATAGTTCCAGAAATTCTTGTCAAGGGATGCTGGATTATTGAAAACAACCTCATGAAATAATTGTTCATCCTCAGCACTCCATTTTTCTGCCACTTGTTCTCCCATGTTAGTGAAGCCCAATTCAGTGAATTTCTCAGGCCCAAAGGTTTTTATAAGTTTATCTCTTTCTTCTGCAATATGTTGTCTAACACATCTCATGGATCCCTGATCTTCACAGTCACACTCAGTTCTTCCCTTGCCAACTTCATCGTCAATGCTAGATAATTCAATCTGAGGCAAGGGAATAACACAGGTCCCCAACAGTCTTTCCTCAGTTTCATCCCTGTCCCCAACAGTAAAGTCTGTATCTGAAACAGAAGCTGAGGCATTTGATCTATTAGTGGCCCCCAAAAAATCCCAAGCTGGAACATCAGCTTGATGATTAGCTCCAACAGATACAGGTTTGCGAGGAGAGTGTTCCAGAAGTATGGAATAAATGTCCTCATAGCGAGCCAGTGTCCTTATCGGTCGCTCTGGACTAAAATACTCTGGAAAAAGGGCAAGATGTAAAGGTGGTTCTAGATGGAGATCATCAGATGTGCTACTTGTGGCCCATGAAGAAGCAGGAATATCAATAACAGGAAAGCTTGTTTCAGAGTTCCCAGGCTCTATAGCAAATTCACCAAAACTTCCACTCTCGACCTTCTCAATACCTCCACTACTAACTTGTGTACAGCCATCCTCTACAAATTATAATGTAATCATATCAAAATGTATTCGGTGAAATCTAAAATAAAATCTAAAAGGCAATATTATGAAACACTAAACAGTCCTTCAATACTCCCATTTCCTTGTTCAAGCAGTAATACATGAATGATACTAAATTTTAAACTACCACACAATAAACAAGAAAACATATTGACAATACTCTCTATCCTACTAGAAAATATAATGAAATCAAGCAAAAAATGTGGGACAAAATTAAGAGAGTTGAATAAGTATAAACTCTGAAGCTCAAACATGTGATGTAAACTGGTTCACTAATCGAGTGGACTTGAGCTACAGTAATTATCTTAAGTTACTAAATAACAAGCTTGAAACTCCTGGAAATGTTCATTTTTTTTAATTTTAAATATACAGTTGATGTTCAAAATTGGAGACCACCAACTAAACACCCACCCGAAGGTTTTGGCAATTGGGTATGATAATCATCATCGGGAAAGACAGATTCTGATAATGAAAAGAGCTCATGGCTGGGTCCTGCACGTTTTGGGTGTTTGAAAGATCCCTCAAGTATTTCCTCAGCATCAAAAGAACGCTTCTGCACCATGATTACCTGCAGGACAGGATTCAACAAAGAATAAGATAACAGAAATTAATCAGAATAAACGCTTACAACAACCACAAAGACAGGCCAAAAAGTTCATGACGTAACCATTTACGATGAGGGATGATGCATGCAATATAACATTGAATGTTTTAAAACAAAAACAAGCTCAGAACTGTTACTAAACATTGAATTAAACATCTTCAACATATATCAGTAATTGACAGTGATCATGAAAACTCATAAGCCCTAAATACTAAAAGATTAATTCAAAATTTCATTCAACAGTGACCATGTACAATTGCTGGCTGCAAAAGCAAATGACAAAAACATATTACAGAATGCTTCTCTCTATAAAAACATACAGGCCTACTTAACAAATACTTAATAGCAATATGACATCATACAACAGCAACAACATTGCAACTTTGCAAGGCGTAAATAGAACACCAGATGTTGAACCCCAGTCCTGAATAAGAATGTGTTGTGTTTAAATCACCGCAACTACAATCTATATCATGCATTCGTAAAAGGCTAGTGGCCCCAATAACCAACGCAACATTTCCTTGTACAATCAGAGCCCAGTGAACACCATTGGCAAGTACAACATTTTGGTACAAATCGTTATATTGACAATATTTACTCCAAAAATCAGACACTCAGACAATGACAAAACTTTGCCTAGAAAAATAAAAATAAATTGCCACCATATAAATGCATGAAATTTCCATAACATGCAAACACAAAACATAACTGCCACCAATAATAAAAATAACAACAATAATAAATGATTTGTCATACCTTAGACCAGTCTCCTTCAAATTATATGCAGGGCTGAATCGGACAATTGAGAGCTCTAATTGAACGTAATCCAACAGGAGAATCCTAATTGTTCAAGGAATTGAAATTTCCCGAAAGGAATTCAGCAAAACAACAAAAAGCCCCAATTTGAGAAAACCCTAACCCTAGATCTTTCCAAATCCAGCGAGAACGATGGACAAGTATTACGATTCGAACCGAATCGAATTACCCAACACAAGATCTAACAATCCAGAACAGGTTTCAGAAGGATCGAACCCAAATCACACATGCGTCGAAAATAATTTACAAAAACCGCAGAAAACGAACGAGGCAACAAAGACCCAGAACCCAAATCAAATAGAAAAAATTCCCCTTCGAGATCCCGTTTGGGGAAAAACAGATCCAGAATATTCCTCCACGGAAACCCTAAAAACGGATCCCGTCAACCGATAGGACCAAAATTGGGACCGGTCGGCGCAGAAAATGAAGACCTGGGCGAAGGCCGAGTCGATTGGAGGGATGGCGGCAAAATTGGGGGAGGAATCGAGGGAGGAAGGAAAAGAAATCAAGATCGGAAAAAAAAAAAAACGCGGCTAAAGACGAAAGGGGAAAAAGCTAGGGTTAACTTTTTTTTTTGGTTGGTGCGGGAAAGGAATAAAAGGAAGAAACGACACCGTTTGGTTGTGTGTGAATTATAGGAAATGCCCCTGGTTTGCTTTGAGGTGCGAGGGATGCGAGTGCGGTATATATGGGACAGTGTGGGAACGAGTTTGAGGGTAGATTCCGAATCATAATTATCATTGCTCAAGCCTCATCTGACACGTGGCATTCTTTCAAAGGATCATTTTGTGTTTTCTTTTCTGACTTTCCCTCTTATGGCCCAACGTGAATTTTGTGGGTAGGAGAATCTGGGGACAATAATCAAAGGGCCTTTTTTTTAATTTTCTTTTTGTTTATTTTATATATAAAACAAATATTTTTATTCTCTTATTAATTTTTAACACCGCCTCATCATTCATATTTTTAATTCTAGTTGTATTTGTTTTGCATACGACACTTAATTATATATATATATATATATATATGGGCTTTCTTTATTGTAACTTTATTATTAAGAAAATATGATGTTTGTAATCTGGGTTTAGAATTTATTACCTTGTACACAATTAATTCTACATATTACGTTGTTAATATAAAATCATCCTTAAAATGAAAAATAGGTTTGGTGTGTTTTTTTTTTTTTTTTACTTTTTTTTCATTAATG
>Ga0209589_1000175_pt1 | contig 73346 bp, 79 predicted proteins | sample CowpeawhiteBW_FD_187525 | JGI IMG/M metagenome (GOLD analysis project Ga0209589, IMG submission 187525) | Root nodule microbial communities of legume samples collected from California USA - Cow pea white BW (SPAdes) (version 2) | ecosystem: Host-associated > Plants > Roots > Nodule | place: USA... | reverse complement strand
CCGGATCGCTTTGCTAAACGACCGGCCTCGCAAGGCATTGACCGCCTTTCGGGCGCATAGCTCAGTTGGTAGAGCAGCTGACTCTTAATCAGCGGGTCCCAGGTTCGAGCCCTGGTGCGCCCACCAAGCAAAAACCCTTCATATTCAATAAATTACGGAAGCGTTCGCTGAGAACAAAACGGGTCTCGTGCGACGTTTTTTGTGGTCGCACGTCGCACGCGGTGCGACGGACCGATGTTTTCAACGTTTCTCGATGGGTTCCGCTCTGCAAGAGCCCGTCCATGCGCAATGAGCTCATCATCGCTGGTCGAGCGCCGCGCGCAGCGGAGTATCTTCGACTAGGAGATGCTGTATCCAAATGAGCCGGCCGCGGAACTACACTTACAGCGCCAAACTCGGGTTCGGGTGGTGTTGCAAGCCTTGGTCGCGCGGGTTCATCACCATGGGAATCCCGCGATACCACTAACGCCAAGCACCACGGCTACAAGCCGCCGTCGAAATCGGATTCGGCCAGTCGACGATCAGCCCTTCATCCCTTCCTTGCGCACCTGCAATTCGAGCCGGTCGATGCCGGCATCAGCGCGATCGACATTGCGGGCGCGGTAGTGCTTCACGATGGTCTGCGCGCTTCGGTACGAGTGCCCGGTAATGTCGCAGATCGTCAGCAGGTCGCAGCCGGCTCGGTCGAGTAGCATGACACAGGTATCGCGCAGGTCCTGGTCGTGTTTCTGATCGAGTTCGCCGGCACCATTGATGAATGTCAGCGACGGGCAAGGCTTCAGGCGCCATGCTCCGTCATCGCCATTGCTGTCGCGTGCCGCCTGCGTATCCAGCCATTCCGCTAGCACACGCGCGCGCTGATCGATCGCCCGAGCGCGCTGCGCCTTGTTCTCCTCATGGAGCGGAAAGGGCGCGAACAGCGCGTCGACGGTTCTGATCAGTTCGGTGGTCAATCGCTCGGCACGAACGATCGCCTGACGCACGTTATCGCGTGCGAGAAAGCCGAACACGGCGACGGCACGCGCGGTCGACACCCAATGCCGGTAGGTGCTTTCGTCATAAGGTTGGCCGTTGTCCTCGTTGACGACGAGCTCGGGCGGTATCGACTCAAGCTGAAGCCGCAGTTTGAGTGCCTTTGCTCGTGCGCGGGAGGCATTGAGCCTTGCAGTCAGTTGCGGCGCCTCTTTGATGTCGACGAGCTCACCCGTCTTGCTTTGCCGAAACGCGTGCCGTCCCTCGACGTCGGTTTCATTACGCATGATCAGGCGATCTGTCTGGCGTTGACCGGTGAACAATGCGAGATAGAAGCTGTCGCCGATCGAAGAGCGTTCGATTGCATCGGCCGCGGCAACCCAGGCGGAGAATTCCCGCATCGCAACTAGTACGATGCGGCCGTCCGGATGATCGAATTCCATGCCCTCACGCGGGTTGGGTCCGAGGCGCCAGAGGATGCTCTCCTGGCCCCAGGTGAATGCGGCTGACAGCGACGCGATCATTGCTAGCGCCATATGATGGCCGCGTACCGATTTCGCATAGTTGTAGAACGCGCGGAGCTCCGGCTTGCCGATCGACGACGGTGTTGCGGTGGCGATCGCCTCGAGCTCGCGCGCGGGCTGGGCGATGCCGAGCAACTTAGCGGCGCGAACCTCGGCACGCATCTTCGCGGCGGCCTCGCGCGTCTGCGGCCGATAGAGGATGGCGGACATGCATTTGCGATACGAGGATTGCGAGGCGGTCGACAGCGCCTTGAACTCGGCCGATTTGCTCCAGTCGTCCAGAAGATCCTCGATCGTGCTTCGCTTACGCACTGTAACCTTTTTTGGCGGTGTTCCAGCGCGGCGGGCCGCCTCGATTTCCGATCTTCGTTTGTCGGAAAAATCGGAGGCCTCCTGAAGGTTGAACCACGCGCCGACAGGGCGGCCCTTGTCATCGTGGGGCGGATGGCGCAGGTCAGCGTCGACAAAGCCGAGCGCCCTTGCGTAAGCGCCATGTGATGAGCGCGGACGGCCGTCACGCCACTTCACGTATGGAAATTTCGGATCGGCCATCGAAAGCCTCGGTGTCGAAGTAAGACGGCACCATTGGAGTCTAGCGCGACCTTGAATGTCAAGCGCCATGATCCCCATAGGCCATTCTCAGGCGCTCGCGATGTTCTTCATCACTTGCTGCCGGCGGTGCAGCGAATGCATCACTAGCGATCGTCTTCGGTCGCATAGGATGATGCCGAGTCAGCCAGGCGTCGAAGCCAGTACGTTCCCATTTAAGCGGCCCTCGTTCGCTGATCGGCGCTGGCAAGCCGTCGCGCTCGTGCCGGATTTGACGCGTGCGATAGAAAACGTCCAGGGAGACGCCAATCGCTATTGCAATCTCGGTCGAAGAATAGGGCGCCATCATCCTATGTGGACCGTTCGGCAGGTGCAAATGGATAAGTCCGCAACCACATTGTGCGTTCGCGCGCCGCCATTATGCGAACCTGCAACCGGACCGTTATGAGCGGCAGCATATCCATCGCTTTCGTTGGTTTTACTGCGTTTTCGTTTCGATCGCATTGTTGATGGTTTGTTTGCGCTGTATCTGGTGCGACTGGCGCGGTTGAGTCTCGACCTTACAGTCCCATCATTTGAAGATCGCAGGTTCAAACCCCGTCCGTGGATCGCTCTGCATCCTGACAAAGATGACAAGCTGCGGTCGCAATGCAAGAGAGAATGTCAAGCGATATCAGCGTGTTGTATCGTGGTCATGCGCGGGGCCGAGATACCTAGCGTGGCCGATCGGGAAATTGCAAAGTCGAGCGCACGAAGAACATTTTCGTGATCAATCTTTGGGAGCTGCAATTTGGTTAATCCCGATGTCGGACAACGCACCGCCCTCATATCACCCGCTGCTCGTCACACCTGATCGCCCCAGCTTGCGGCAAGCCCGAGATTCGGCTATATATCCGGACATATTATGGGAGGCGGTCGGTGAGCAATAGCGCGCAGAAAAGGGCGATCGAAAATTACCGATCCCGGCTGACCAAGCGCGGCATCGTGCGGTTTGAGCTCCAAGCCCTCGAGACCGACCGCGACCTCCTCAGAACCCTTGCCCGTAAGTTGACCGAGGAAGGGGCAGAAGCTGGGCATCTCCGACGCACGGTGCAACAGGCCGTTTCTGGCGGGCCACGGAAGCCTGGTGGCATCCTGGCTGCGTTACGTCGTTCGCCGCTCGTTGGCGCCGATCTCGACCTGACCCGCCAGCATGAAGAAGGGCGCAAGGTCGACCTGTGACGCGCTATCTTCTCGACACCAACATCATCAGCAATGTCGTCAAGCCGGATCCATCCGAATCGCTCCTGGCTTGGATGGCGGCACAACGCGACGAGCATCTGTTCATCACCTCGCTGACCCTCGCCGAAATCCGTCGCGGCATCCTGGAGAAGCCGAACGGCAAAAGACGAGCAGCGCTCGACGCCTGGTTCTCAGGTCCAGAGGGGCCTCAAGCTTTGTTCGCGGGCCGCATTCTGCCGTTCGACGAGAAAGCGGGCATCATCTGGGCGGGGTTGATGGCCAAAGGGCGAGCCGCCGGCCGGCCACGCAGCGGACTCGACATGATCATCGCCGCCGTCGCCGATGCAAACAACTGCGTCGTGGTAACGGACAACGAGAAAGATTTTGCCGGGCTCCAGGTCATCAATCCGATCCGTGGATTGATGTAATGCCGCGGCAAATTGGAGAGCGTTCGGGCGGGCAAGATGGCTGAAACCAAAATCGAGTGGAGAGACGCCACCTTGGAGCCCTGTCGCGGGATGCACGATCGTCGCTACCGGCTGCACCAATTGCTATGCGATGGAGATGGCCAAGCGTCTTGAAGCACGGAATTGCCAATACTTGGAGCTGACTACGAATCTTCGGGGTGGACGTTCGAACCTTTCCGGGCGCACATGGTGCATTCGCGATCGTCCTTTCTAGTCTATCGCCATCCAATGTGCTGTCCAAGAGTTGACCGCGTTGCCTTTCGAATGGAGACCGGACGCGCGATCAGACCGAGTGAATGCATCGTGTCGGCAATCGCCTGCTGCTCCTGTATGATCTCGTCGTCAATCGGTTTGGCGCCACAGGGCAGCCTGCCAAGCGCCACTTCGAGCGCCGACACATCAAGATCCAGGTCGCGGTATGTGGTATGGGCGACCGCGGTCGGCTGTCGCGCCGCCTCCTCACCGGCGCGCTGGAGTTCGACCATTAGGAGATCAATCATATCCGCATTTTCGGCCGCATAGCGCTCGTGGGCGAGATAGAATTGACGATTTAGAACCAGACCGCTGCCATCGGCCAAAATGCGGATATCATGCTTGCGCTGAACCGCTGTCAAAACAGGATCCCAGATGACCCAGGCATCAAGCACACCTTGATCGAGAAGGGAGACAGGACTTTCAGCCGGACCGAGATAGACGAGCGAAACGGCATCGATCGAGAGACCGACGGATTGCAGGGCCCTGACAATCAAGTAGTGCACATTCGAGCCGCGATTGAGCCCGATGCGCTTTCCCTTGAGATCCTCAATCTTCCGGATGTCGCTCTGCTCTTTCACGACGATCGCTTCGCCATGCGGCGACGGCGGACCATAGGCGACATAGATCAGCGGCGCACCATTGGCCTGGGCAAAAACTGGCGGTACCTCACCCGTCGAGCCGAAGTCGATTTCACCGCGGCGAATCGCATCGAGCATTTGCGGGCCGGCTGGAAATTCGGTCCAGCCGACCCTGCCGCCTAGCTGTCGAACGCGAGGATCTAACGTTCCCTTGGCGCGCAAAATGCCGGCCGTTCCGAACTTTTGATAGCCGATACGCAGCTCCGGCAGCCTGCCCTCGCGTGCGACCCCGGCGACATTCCTTAGACGCCGGCCCTGCGTAATGACACCGAGATGTGAAAGCTGAGTCCGCAGCGTATTTCGGCTGATTCCGAGCATCTCGGCAGCGCGGACCTGGTTGCCATCGGCCAGATCGTAGCCGGCCCTTACGATCGCGGCAACGGCTCGATCATAGACCCTTTCTTCGCCAGCAACGATTGCCGACGCCACCGACGCCCGCAATTGGCTCTCGATCTCTGCGGGTTGTGTCGCGGACATTTCGATGCGCCGCTGAAATCGCAAATCCTGGGGCAGAATGCGCTGTCCCAGCGCCAGTAGTACCGCATTGTGGACAATGTTTTCCAGTTCGCGGATATTGCCCGACCAACCGTGGCGTTGCAGTTCTGCGAGCGCCTTTGGATCGAATATCAGGTCGCGGCGGCCGAGCCGCTCGCGGTAGAGTTCGAGAAAGAATTGCGCGAGAGGGCCTATATCGCCAGGGCGATCCCTCAGACTGGGCAAACGCACGTTCGCCACCGTCAACCGGAAATAGAGATCCTCACGGAAGCGTTTGGCGCGAATGGCATCCTCCAAATCGACGTTGGTGGCTGCGATCACACGCACGTCGACGGGAATCGATTGGCGCGATCCGAGCCGGGTCACTTCGCGCTCTTGTAAGACGCGCAGCAGTTTCACCTGTAGTGGCAGCGCCAGATCGCCAATTTCGTCGAGCAGGAGCGTCCCTGTGTTGGCGGCCTCAAACCAGCCGATCTGGCGGTTCAGCGCGCCAGTGAAAGCCCCCTTCTCGTGGCCGAAGAGATCTGCTTCTGCCAGGCTCTCGCTCAGGGCACCGCAGTTGACCGCAACGAATGGGCCGTCCGCCCGCTTGCTGCGCGCATGGATATAACGGGCGACCAATTCCTTGCCGGTGCCGGTTTCACCATTGATCAGGATCGTGGCGTCGCTTGGCGCCAATCGATCGAGCTCCGATTGCAGGGCGCGAGAGGCTGGATCTTCAAACACCATCGCGGTTGCGCGAATGGTCGCTTGATGTTTGCTGCGATTGTCCGCGTCGAACGCCAAGATGCGGGAACGGCCCGTCTTGGACGACATGATCCCTGTTCCGCCCAGACTGTTGATCAAGTTCGACGGCCCGGAATTTCGCACAATCACTCACGCTCCCCGTTAATCCCGTCCATTGTAGCCGATTGAGAAAGTAGATTTTTTCGAATGACGGGGACCTTTTAGGTTCCGGCGATCGAAATTTTGGGCTTTGCGACATTTTCGGCTCAGGTTTCGTGAAAGATAAACCTGGGCTCCAATAATCGGGCTCGGATACAAAAATGTAAGGTGCTGCGAAGGACGGAATTCAGCGCAGCTATCGAAAATCCAGCAGGCGGATCGCATTGCTGTTGGATTTTCAACTATTCGGAGGGTTCGTATTTTCGTAAGCCATTGATTCTTCTAGAGGCGAAATTTGGTACGGCCGTTGCAAACGATAGTCTCGAAAGCCGTCATGGGACGGCTCGTCTGGGACCATGGATATCTGCAATGGTGGAACGCAGTCGCACCCGAACGATCGTCGCTCTCAGCGGTAGCCCTCGGCGGCAATCGCGCACTGTGACTCTATTGAACCACATCACCAAGGTGCTGGCCGGGCGGGTGCCGGCGGAAATACGGTCCATCCATGTGGCAGAAGCCGCGCCGCATCTTCTGACTGCGCTGTCGCGCGACCAGGTCTCGCCGACGGGTGAAGCGCTGCTCCGTAGCATCGAAACGGCCGATATTCTGATCGTCGGAAGCCCGGTCTATCGCGGCAGCTATACCGGCGCGCTGAAGCACATCTTCGATCTTATCGATCGCGAGGCTCTGGTCGGTCGTCCGGTCCTGCTCGCGGCGACCGGCGGCACGCCGCTACATGGCCTCGTCGGCGAGCATCAATTGCGGCCGCTGCTCGGCTTTTTCCGCGCGTACACTGCGCCGACGTTCGTGTTTGCGACCGATACCGAGATTTCGGGCGCGGTATTGTCGGAGGCCTTGGAGCAGCGCGTCGCGCAGGCGGTTAGCGAGACCGCCGCGTTGTACGACGCGTCGTTGGCGATCCGGCAGCCTGTTGACCAGCGCATCGTTGCCAGCGCCTGACGAACATATCCCGCTTATCGATTCAATGGGCCAGACCGAGATTTCGTCGGCCAAGTCCGGAGCTATCTATGTCGGATCAATTTCCCTCTCTATCAAACCAGACCACCGCGCCGATAAAATTCGCCTATTGGGTTCCGAATGTCTCCGGCGGTCTGGTGATTTCCTCGATCGAGCAGCGCACCAGCTGGACGATCGAGTATAACCGCAAGCTCGCCCAGATCGCCGAAGCATCCGGCTTCGAGTACGCGCTGAGCCAGATCCGCTTTACCGCCGGCTATGGCGCCGACAAGCAGCATGAATCCGTGTCGTTCTCCCATGCGCTGCTGGCTGCGACGGAGAAATTGCGGGTCATCGCGGCGGTCCTGCCGGGGCCCTGGCATCCGGCGCTTCTCGCCAAGCAGATTGCCACCATCAGCCATCTGACCAACGGCCGCGTCGATGTGAACATTGTCTCCGGCTGGTTCCGGGGCGAGTTCGCCGCCATTGGGGAGCCGTGGCTCGATCACGACGAGCGCTATCGCCGGTCGGAAGAGTTCATCAATGCAATTCGCGGCATCTGGAGCGAAGAAAGCTTCAATTTGCGGGGCGACTTCTATCGCTTCAAGGATTATTCGGTGAAACCGAAGCCGATCGAACCCCTGCCGCAGATCTTCCAGGGCGGGTCGTCGCGCGCCGCGCGCGACATGGCCGCCCGCGTCTCGGACTGGTATTTCACCAACGGCAATACCCCGGACGGTCTCAAGGCCCAGGTCGACGATATCAGGGGCAAGGAATTGGCGAGCGCGAAGGCTTGGCGCACCAAGATCGGCATCAATGCGTTCGGCATCGTGCGTGAAAGCGAACAGGAAGCAAAAGACCAGTTGCAGGAGATCCTTGACAAGGCGATCCCCGATGCGGTGCGTGGCTTCCACCACGAAGTCCAGAATGCAGGCAATGCTTCGCCTGAGCGCGAGGGCAACTGGGCGAAATCGACCTTCCAGGACCTCGTCCAATATAACGACGGCTTCCGCTCCAACCTGATCGGCACGCCGCAACAGGTGGCAGAACGGATTATCGGCCTAAAGAACGCTGGCGCAGATCTGATCCTGCTGGGCTTCCTGCACTTTCAGGAAGAGGTGGAGTACTTCGGCAAGAACGTCATCCCGCTGGTGCGTGAACTCGAAGCCGAGGAAGCCAACGCCCGCGTCGCGGCGGAGTAATAGCCGAAAACGCCGGACTAGCTGCGGCGACCGACCATCGGACGAGCGGACAGTTACGCCGCGCGTCCTTGCCGTTGGTCACCTCGACCGGCGCAACGTCACTTGACGCTATCCAAATCAGACCTTTGAGCCACCCGTCTTTCTGATCAATCGGTTACTGGAGTGAGCATGCCCGGAGCGTCCGCGCTGAAACAACCGCCAGATGAAGTCCCGGCATCGCGCCGCGGTGCAGCGGTGCTCGGGACGGCGTCTGTGATCGGAACCGGCGCGCGCGAGCGGGACCCGTCTGCATCGAACACGGTCGCGCCGGTGCTGGCGATCGAACATGTATCGCTGGCATTCGGCGGAGTGACGGCGCTATCCGATATCAGTCTCAATGTCTTGCCGGGCGAGATCCTCGCGGTCATTGGACCGAACGGGGCGGGCAAGAGCTCGCTCCTCAATGTCGTCAGCGGACTGTATCAACCCGATCGTGGCTGCGTCAGGCTCGGCGATAAGCCGTTCGCGGATGTGCCTACCGCGCGACTTGCTAAACTCGGCGTCGCGCGCACGTTCCAACACCTGTCGCTGTTCAAGGGACTGACGGTCCTCGACAATATCGTCATGGGCTTGTCGGCGGAGGTGCGGTCGAGCTTTATCGGCCAGATTTTTGGCATCCCGGCTGCTTGCCGCGAGGAGCAGCGCCATAGGAGCGCGGCCAATGAGATCGTTGAATTTCTCGGTCTGACCGAAGTCGCCGATCGCACCGCTGGTGGCCTTCCCTATGGCATCCAGAAGCGCGTCGAACTTGGCCGCGCCCTTGTCGCCAAGCCGAAGCTTCTCCTCCTTGACGAGCCGATGGCCGGCATGACGCTAATGGAAAAGCGCGAATTGACCGGCTTCATCCGTACCGCCCGCGACACTTATGGCACATCCATCGTACTGATCGAACACGACATCGGCGTTGTGATGGGATTATCGGACCGCGTCGCCGTGCTCGATCACGGCCGCAAAATCGCTGACGGCACGCCGGGCGAAGTCCAGGCCGATCAGGCCGTCATCGATGCTTATCTCGGCGTCGCTCATGACGTGGAGGGGGGAGGCGGCATCTGATGTTCGATTATCAATTCTTGATCGAGGTCCTGATCGGCGGGCTCTTGTCAGGCATCATGTATTCGCTCGTAGCGCTCGGCTTCGTGCTCATCTACAAGACCTCGGGCGTCCTCAACTTTGCGCAAGGCTCGATGCTGCTTTTCGCGGCGCTTACGTTTGTCAGCCTTCTTGAGCGCGGCGTTCCCTTATGGCTCGCCCTTGCAGCGACCTTGGGCGTGATGGTGCTGCTTGGCATTGCCGTGGAACGCTCGGTGTTGCGTCCGCTTGTCAATCAGCCGCCGATCACACTGTTCATGGCCACGCTGGGGGTCTCCTATGTGATTGAAGGTGTGGCGCAGCTTCTCTGGGGCACGCAGGTGCATGGGCTCAATCTCGGCATCGAAGACACTCCGTTCGAGGTCTATGGCGTCCTGATCAGCCAATTCGACCTGTTCGCTGCCGCTGTCGCCGGCTCGCTGGTTGCAGCGTTCTCGCTCTTCTTCCGCTACACCCGCATCGGCCTGGCGTTCCGGGCGGTCGCCGATGATCAATATGCAGCGCTTGCCGTCGGTCTACGGCTGCCGCGCGTCTGGGCGATCGTGTGGACGGCGGCTGGCGTCGTGGCGCTGGTCGCGGGCCTCCTGTGGGGCGCGCGTTTGGGTGTGCAGTTTTCGCTCTCGCTCGTCGTGTTGAAAGCTCTGCCTGTGCTTGTGCTCGGCGGCTTCGATTCGATTGCCGGCGCCGTCGTCGGCGGCCTTCTGATTGGTGCGATCGAAAAGCTTTCTGAGGTCTACATCGGACCGTATTTCGGTGGCGGCATAGAAGGCTGGGCGGCTTATGTGGTCGCGTTGGGGTTCCTGCTCATCCGGCCCGCCGGTCTCTTCGGCCAAAAGCTCGTTGAAAGGGCCTGAGACCATGGCCACGCCTGTTCAAAATACCCGCCTTGTCACGCCCGAACGCTTGGGCGTCCTTCTGCTGTTGATCGTTGCCTATGGTGTGCCGATCATAGGCACGGGCTATCTGTTTGATGCAATCCTGACGCCGTTTCTGGCGCTGTCGCTTGCCGCCGTCGGGCTAAATATTCTGACTGGCTATGCGGGCCAAGTCTCGCTGGGATCCGCCGCGTTTCTCGCTGTCGGCGCCTTTGCCGCGTTCAATTTCAACCTACGCGTTCCAGGCCTCCCGTTCGTCGTTTCGATCGTGCTGGCCGGACTGACGGCGGCCGCGATTGGCATCCTCTTCGGCCTGCCTAGCTTGCGATTGAGGGGGTTCTATCTCGCGGTCTCCACGCTGGCCGCGCAGTTCTTCGTGCAATGGGCGCTCACGAAATACAGTTGGTTCTCCAACGACAACCCATCCGGTGTCATCGACGCGCCACCGCTGAAACTCGCTGGGTTCGCCTTCACCGGGCCGATCGGACGATATCTGTTCTCCCTCACCATCGTCGTCGTCATCACCTTTGCTGTGACGCGGCTGATCAGATCGCAGACGGGGCGCAATTTCATCGCGGTGCGTGATCATGAGACTGCCGCGCGCGTCATCGGCGTGCCGGTTTTGGGCACCAAGCTCGTCGCCTTCGGTATCTCCTCCTTCATCATCGGTGTCGCCGGGGTCCTGTGGGCCTTCGCTTACCTGCGCACCGTGGAGACGGGTGGCTTTAACATCGACAGGTCATTCCAGATCCTCTTCATCATTATCATCGGCGGTATGGCCTCGCTACGCGGCGCCTTTCTTGGCGCAGCCTTCATCGTCGTCTTCCCGCTCATCCTGTCGCGGACGGGCGCGGCGCTCTTCGGTGGTGTGTTCGATTCCGGCGTCCTCGAAATGAGCCAGCGCATCGGCATCGGCGCGCTGATCATCTTGTTCCTGATCCTCGAGCCACGCGGTCTGTCGGCTATGGTCGATCGCGTCTGGGATTGGGTTCGCCTGCGGCGAGCTGCTGCCTCAGGCGGCGGAACGCCTCGCTCTTTCTCTCTCCGGAAACTCCAACCCAAAGGACGAACCTGATGTCTTACCTAGAGCACCTGAAATTGGCGGTGATTGCGTCTGCGATCGCAGTCGGATTCGCGCTGCCGGCAGCGGCCGACGAGCAATATTTTCCCCTGCAGAGCTATCGCGTCGGCCCTTATGCGGCCGGCGGAACAGGGTTCTTCGGCGGATTTATCGACTATCTCAAACTCATTGACATCCGCGATGGCGGCATCAACGGCGTAAAGCTGACCTGGTCCGAGGGCGAGACACAATATGAGGTCGAAAAAGGCGTCGAAGTCTATGAACGCTTGAAGAATAATTCGGGCGTCGCCGCCTGGAACCCGCTCTCCGTCGGCATCGCCTACGCCATGATCGATCGAATCACGCAGGACAAGGTTCCGCTCATTACGGTCAATCATGGTCGCACAGACTCAACCGATGGCCGCGTGTTTCCGTACGTTTTTCCGCTGTTGCTCAATCCTTACAGCGAGACGTCGGGGATTGTGAACTACATCGCCGGCAAGCTGGGCGGCCAGGACAAGCTGAAGGGCAAGAAGATCGTTGTACTCTATCATGGGTCGCCCTACGGCAAGGAGACGATCCCGATCTATAAGCTTTTGGCCGACAAATACGGCTTCGAAGTCCAACAAATCGAAGTGCCGCATCCGGGCAATGAACAGCAGTCGCAGTGGCTCGAAATCCGTCGCGCCAAGCCCGATTACGTCGTGCTGCGTGGGTGGGGCGTGATGAACCCGGTTGCGCTGAAGACCGCCCAGAAGGTCGGCTATCCCGTCGACCACATCGTCGGCAACGTCTGGTCGAATTCGGAGGAGGACGTGATCCCGGCCGGCGATGCGGCCAAAGGCTATGTGGCCATCACAACGCAGGCCTCTGGCGAGCAATATCCGGTTGTCCAGGAGATCGTTAAGACAGTTTATGGCGCTGGCAAGGGCAACCTTGAAGACAAGAAACGCATCGGCAGCGTTTATCACAATCTGGGCATCGTGAACGGCATCCTGAACGTCGAGGCTATCCGGATCGCACAGGGCAAATTCGGCCATCGCACGCTGACCGGAGACGAAGTTCGTTGGGGTTTCGAGCACCTGCAACTTGATCCGAAGCGGGTGGAAGAACTGGGCGCCAAGGGGCTATTTCACTCGATCAACGTCACCTGGCAAAATCACGAGGGCGACGGTTACGTGACCTTCCAACAGTGGGACGGCGCCAAGTGGAATGTCGTTTCTGATTGGATTGCTCCGGATTGGGCGCTGCTTCGCCCGATCATCGAAAAATCGGCAGCGGCCTACGCCGCCGAAAAGGGCATCAAGCCGCGCACCTCGGAAGATGCTCCAGTAACGACGAACTGATCGACTGAATCCTGCCGGGCGCGCGGTTCACCGGTGCGCCCGGCACCTCTTACCGCCGCAAAGAATCGATGATCCATGGCCAAACCACCGCTCGAACTCATCATCGAGGATCTCTCCGCCACCTATAATCACGCGATCCGGGCCTTGTCAGCTGTCTCGCTGACGGTTCGGTCCGGCGAGATCGTCGCGCTCCTTGGGGCGAATGGCGCGGGCAAGTCGACGACCCTGAAGGCAGTCTCGAACCTGTTGCCTGCCGAGCGGGGCCAAGTCACTGGCGGTACGATCCGGTTCGAAGGGCACGACCTGACGCGGACGCCGCCGTCGGAACTGATCCAGCTCGGGCTCGTGCCGGTGCTCGAAGGGCGGCATGTGTTCCGGGCGTTGTCGGTTGAAGAAAACCTGATCACCGGCGCGCTTGGTCGTGACGCCAGCCGGGCCGAGACCAAGGCGGACCTGGAGAAAGTCTACGCACTCTTTCCCCGATTGATCGAAAGGCGCAGCGTCGCCGCCGGGCTGACCTCGGGTGGCGAGCAGCAGATGACGGCGATCGGCAGAGCACTGATGTCGCGGCCGCGACTTCTGGTGTTGGACGAACCCTCCATGGGGCTGGCGCCGCTTGTCGTCGAGGATATTTTCCGAGCGCTGAAACGGCTCAATACCGACGAGGGCCTCTCGATCCTCGTTGCCGAACAGAATTCCACCGTTGCGCTGAGGTTCGCCGATCGCGCCACGGTGCTCGAACATGGCCACACAGTGATTGCCGGTTCGGCTGCTGATTTGCGCGCCCGCGAAGACATCAAGGCTTTGTACTTCGGCCTCGCCCCGCCGCCCAATGCCGAAAGCGCCGACACCGCAGGGGCGGTGACGGATGCGGCGGAATAAGTGGCAACCCCGCCTTCAAGTCCCCAAACGAGAAGCTGACCATGACCATTGCCGTCCCGACACCGACAGAAGCCGCCCGAGCTGTCCCGGGCATCGCCAGGCCCGACAAGCCTGCCCACATCATACGTGACGATGCGGAGGCGATCGCCGTAGCACAAGAGCTAGCCAAGCAGTTCGCCTCCGGCGCCTCCGAGCGCGACCGCAATCGCACTTGGCCGGTCGAGCAGCTCGATGCATTCTCCCAATCCGGCCTGTGGTCGATCAATGTGCCGAAAAACTTTGGTGGGCCGGAGCTGTCCTATGTGACGCTGAACCGCGTGATCGAGATCATCTCGGCGGCTGATCCGTCTTTGGGTCAGATACCACAGAACCATCTCGGCGTGGTCGCCGCCATCCGAACCGTCTCGGACGAAGCACAGCAGTCGCTGCTTTTCGGCGAGGTCCTGAAGGGCACACGCTTCGGCAATGCCTTCTCCGAATTCGGCTCCAAGCGCGCCGCTGATTTCGAGACGACCTTTGACGAGGATGGTGATCACGTCGTCGTCACGGGCCGCAAGTTCTATGCAAGCGGCGCACTTCTGGCGCATCTGGTGCCGATCGTCGCGCTTGATCGCGAGAGCCGCGCTTGGTACGCGATCGCCGATCGTAATGCGCCGGGGCTGACGGTCATCGACGACTGGTCGAGCTTCGGCCAGCGTACGACCTTATCCGGCACGGTCATTCTCGACCACGTCAGGGTGCCGAAAACGCATCTCGTGCCGGGATACAAGGGCTATGATCACCCGACGGCCGATGGCGCGATCTTCCAGGTCATTCAGGCCGCGGTCGATACCGGTATCGCGCGGGCCGCTATCGAGGATACGATCAACTTCCTGAAAACCCGCTCGCGCAGTTGGGTCGATAGCGGGCAGGAGAAGGCGACCGACGATCCCTATACCATCCAGGCAATAGGCGATCTGACGCTCAGGCTCAGCGCCACCAACGCGCTACTCGATCGCGCAGGTCTCGCGATCGACCGCGCTGTCGCCACTCCGACTGAACAGACGGTGGCCGAGGCGCAGATTGCGACTGCTGAGGCCAAGATTCTGTCCACCGAACTAGCAATTTCGGCAACTAACAAGCTGTTCGAGTTGGCCGGTGCCCGCTCGACATTGGCCGAGCACAATCTCGATCGGCACTGGCGCAATGCGCGGACGCATACCCTGCATGATCCCGTGCGCTGGAAATATGCGATTCTTGGCAATTTTCGGCTGAATGGGGTCAACCCGCCGCTGCACGCTTGGAGCTGAGAGAGTGACCTCTAGCACGCCCGGTCAGTAACGGCCGGCCGGGGTGCGCCTGCCACAGCAAGCGATTTTCTTAAGGTCACGGCCTTGAGGTCTTGCTCTCACTAAGCACGAGACAGCAGCGGATCGTGTCAGGCCACATCAATATCACCCGGCGGGACCGGGCAACGTGTGGAATCGAAATACCGTCAAATGGACAAAATAGACAGATCGGCAATCCGAGGGCAGGGACGTTTGCGTTCGGACACGGGTGTCCGAGACTTCGCCCCGGCCCATCGTCATCTATCAAGGTACCCTGCGAGATGACACCTCCTATCGCCAAGCAGAGCCCCCGCGGCTTGGAGGAGAGGCTTCCTTCATCGCCCTCTCGCCCGCATCTGATCTTCTCCGACGCCGAGGCGATCGAGATCGCGCATTCGCTTGCTGTGCACCTGGCGGAAGGAGCGTGCGCACGTGGTCGCGATCGAATCCTGCCCTGGCAGGAGCTAGAGCTCTTCACTGCTAGCGGTCTCGGCGGCATCACTGTGCCGCGCCAATTCGGCGGAGCTGACGTCTCGCACGAAACTCTGGCTCGCGTCTTCGCCATTCTCGCCGCCGCCGATGCGTCTGTTGCTCAAATCCCGCAAAAACAGTTCGGCGTCCTTGCCCTCGTGCGCGAGGCCGCGAGTTCCGAGCAGCAGGCGCGCATCTATGACGACATTCTGGCGGGCCATCGGATCGGAAACGCCGGGCCCGAGCGGCACGGTCGCGCAATCACTCATCTGACGACGCGGGTGACGCGGATTGGTGGGAAGCTGAAGCTTACCGGCCGAAGCTACTATTCGACCGGATCAATCTTTGCTCACTGGATTCCGACCCGTACCATCGACGAAGCAGAGCGACCGGTGCTTGCCTGGGTGCGGCGCGATGCACCTGGCGTGCAGGTCGTGGATGACTGGGAGGGACTCGGCCAGGGCACCACGGCGAGCGGTACCGTGATCTTCGATGCGGCGCCGGTCGAGGAGGAGCTGCTGATTGACCTCGCGCCGCTCCCCGCGCGGCCGGGGCTCATTGGGCCGCGTTCGCAAATTATCCAGGCTGCAATCGATCTTGGAATTGCGGCAGGTGCAGTTGAGAGCGCGCTCGACTTCGTCCGAACGAAGACTCGCGCCTGGCCCTATACGGTCGAGACTGTAACCGACGATCCTTACATCATTGGCGAGGTCGGCCGGCTTGAGCTTGATCTGCATGCTGCCGAGGAAGTCCTCGCGCGTGCCGGACGTACGCTCGATCGGATCGCGGCTGGGCCGGTGACGGACGAGAGCTCGGCTGAAGCCTCAGTGGCCGTGGCGGAGGCCGAGATCCTCACCACCGAGATCGCGCTCGAGGCCGCCGAACGGCTTCTTGAGCTCGCGGGCTCCTCGGCCACGCGCGAGAGCTACAATCTCGGACGGTTCTGGCGTGATGCGCGCGTTCATACACTCCATGATCCGGTGCGCTGGAAATATCATCTTCTCGGCAATTACACGCTGAACTGCGTCTTGCCGCGACGGCATCAGTGGAACTGAGAGCAACGCTGATGTCCTCGGCCGCATCGAAGATCACGCGCATCGCCCTGCCTCCGTATGCGGTGCCGCGAATAGCTTCCGACGCTGACGCGCTGGATACGGCCAGAGAACTTGCAGCCGAATTCGCTGTCGGCGCAGCGGAGCGTGATCTCGAGAGACGACTACCCTGGGACGAAATCGAGCGCTTCAGCGCGAGCGGACTCTGGGCAATTACCGTGCCGAAAGAATATGGCGGTGCAGGCGTGAAGGCCGCGACCGTAGCGCAGGTGATCGCCCTCATCTCTGCTGCCGACGGTTCTCTCGGTCAGATTCCGCAGAGCCACTATTACGCGCTTGAGGTGCTGCGTAACGGCGGCACCGAGGCGCAGAAGCGCTTCTTCTACGAGCGAGTTCTCGCGGGTGAGAGATTCGGCAACGCATTGGCCGAGATCGGCGCCCGCGATTACAGCCGGCGCACGCGGCTCGTCCGCGATCCTGCCGGCTGGTATGTCGAAGGGCGTAAATACTACTGCACCGGCTCGCTGTTTGCCCATCGGATACCCACGATGGCAAACCTCACGGAGGACGGCAGCGAGGTCGCCTATCTCGTCTTCATCCCGCGCGAGGCGCCGGGGGTGAGCGCGATCGACGATTGGGATGGGTTCGGGCAGCGCGTGACCGGCTCGGGCTCGATCATCTTCGATCGGGTGAAAGTGGAGCCCGAATGGGTCGTACCTTTCCAGGCCTCGCTCGATCGGCCGACCGCCATCGGGCCATTCGCCCAGATCCTCCATGCGGGGATCGACCTCGGTATCGGGCAGGGCGCCTTCGAGGCGACTCTGCCGTTCGTGCGAGAGCGCGCACGGGCCTGGATTGACGCCAAGGTCGAGCGTGCGGCCGATGATCCGCTGACGCTTTATTCCATTGGCGATGTGCGTGTGCGGCTCGCCGCAGCCGATGCGCTCCTTGAACGCGCAGGGCGCTACGTCGATGCAGCACAGGCCACGCCGGACGAAGCCAGCGTCGCCGCAGCCTCCATCGCGGTGGCTGAGGCGCGCGCGGCGAGCCACAAGGCAGGGCTCCTTGCTGCCAACAGGCTTCTGGAACTTGGCGGCACGTCGGCCAGCGACCGCGTGGATGATCTCGACCGCTATTGGCGCAATGTGCGCACCCACACGCTGCACGATCCGGTGCGCTGGAAATATCATTGGATCGGGAACTACTACCTTAACGGTCGGATTCCGCCCCGGCACGGGGCGCTTTGATGGCTGCTCAAACGCAAATCCTGCTCAATGCGTTCAACATGAACTGCGTAGGCCATATCATTCACGGCCTCTGGACCCATCCGCGTGACCGCTCGCCCGAATACAACACGCTCACCTCGCATCATGGTGCCGGAGAGCTCAGAGGATTTCATCGATATCGTAATTTCCCGAGCTTCAAAACCGCGGCGTCTATAGGACTGCCTATGCGGAAGGATCGTTGCGCCAAAAGCCCTTCGGCCGGGGCGACCGTCTCCCTGATCGGCATGCCGCCGGGGACTTCCGGCATCGGACGGGCCGAGGCCGTGTGAAAGGAAAACGCCATGACCTACAACGTCTTCTGGTTCCTGCCGACATCGGGCGATACGCGCTATCTCGGCAAATCTGACTTCGGTCGCGCGCCGAGCAACGCCTATATGCGGCAGATCGCCGAGACGGTGGACCGGCTGGGCTATGACGGGATACTGATCCCGACCGGGGCAAGCTGCGCCGATCCTTGGGTGACCGCCGCCTCGCTGGTGGGCGTGACGCGTCGGATCAAGCTCCTTGTTGCGCTCCGCACCTCCATCTCCGGTCCCACCGCCGGCGCGCGGCAAGCGGCCGCGCTCGACGAGGCGCTCGGAGGACGGCTGCTTCTCAACGTCGTCCCGGGAGGTGACGCGACCGAACTCGCCGCGGAAGGTGTGTTTCTCTCGCACGACGAGCGCTACGAGGTAGCGGACGAATATCTCACCATCTGGAAACGGCTGCTCGGCGGTGAGAAGCTGGATTTCAGGGGCCGCCACTTCCGCGTCGAGGGCGCAAAGAATTTTCACGACGCAGTACAGAAACCCTGGCCGCCGCTCTATTTCGGCGGCTCTTCGCTGGCCGCTCACGAACTTGCTGCCAAGCATGTCGACGCCTACCTGAGCTGGGGCGAACCGGTCGAGGCCGTCGCCGCCAAAATCGCCGATGTGCGGAAGAGGGCAGCGCAGCATGGACGGACGGTGCGGTTCGGCGTGCGCCTCCATGTCATCGTGCGGGAGACAGAGGAGGAGGCCTGGGCCGACGCCGACCGCCTCATCAGCCGCCTGACGGATGAGGACATCGCGCGGGCACAAGCGCAGTATGCGCAGATGGATTCAGTAGGCCAGGCCCGCATGGCAGCGCTTCATCAAGGCCGGCGCGACCAACTCGTCGTCGCGCCGAATCTGTGGGCGGGTGTGGGCTTGGCGCGCGGTGGCGCGGGCACCACGCTGGTTGGATCGCCCGAACAGGTGGTGAAGCGCCTCGACGAATATGCCGCGCTCGGGGTCGATACCTTCGTGCTCTCTGGCTATCCCCATCTTGAGGAAGCGATCCGCTTTGCGGAGCTCGCCTTCCCACTGATCGAGGGCAAAAGACCTGTAACGCTGCTCAATTCCACGCAGACCGGCGGGGCGTTCGACATCCGCACGACGACCAGCGCGAATGTCGCTGCAAGCTAACGCTGCGATCCTCGGGGAAATTCTGATGACCATTATCGATATGCGTTGCCGTCCGGCCTATCTCCACGACTTTTTCGGCGCCACGCCTGGCAGTCCCGAATTCGAGACGGCGCGGTGGCTGAACCGCCGCGTCGGCACCCGAGGGGACGATGACCATTTCGTTCGTTCGCTGACAGAGGAGGGCTTTCTCGCTGAGATTCGTGATGCGGGTCTGGCGCGTGCCGTAATCGTTGGGCGTCATACACCCTTCCAGCATTTGCCGAACGAGCACATCCACGAGATCGTTTCCGGCCATGCGGAGTTGGTTGGCATCGGCTCGGTTGATCCGGTGCTTCAGGGCGAACGGGGCGCAATCGATGCGATTGAACGCGCCGTAGGCCAGCTTGGACTCAAGGGCATCGACATCGAGCCGGGTTTCGGTGCGCCACCGCGTCACCCTGACGATCGTGTCTACTGGCCGGTCTACGAACGGCTTCAAGAACTCAGCGTGCCGCTCTTTCTGATGACAGGACCGACCACGCCAGATGCCCGCTTCAACGATCCTGCAGGCATAGCGGTGGTCGCGGCAGCCTTTCCGCAGCTTCAAATCGGCATCTACCATGGATACTGGCCTAAGGTGCAGGATATCATCGGCGTCGCCTTCCGGCATACCAATGTCCACGTCATCCCGGACATGTACTTCTTCCAACCAGGGCAGGAAGCCTATGTGAAGGCGGCCAACAGCTTCCTGGCGGACCAGTTCCTTTTCGGCTCCTCCTATCCGTTCCGTCCGATCGGGCAATCGATTAATGACTATGCTGCCGCAGGCTTACGCGACGATGTGCTGGAGCGGGTGTTCCACGCGAACGCTGCGCGTTTGCTGGGGCTGTGATCGATGATTGAAAGAACCCGATCGCAACGTCTGAAGCGGATAGCCTCCTACGGTTTGCTGGGGTCAGGGGCGGCTACACTTCTGTTGGCCTTCTATCTCGACACTTATTATGCCGCAAACGCGCCACGGAATCCGGTTCCAGAAACCGGGGCAGATTAGTGCCACGCATCTGCACCATGGGGCGCTGGTCTATCTGACCAGCTCTCAGTTGTTTTGGACGGGCCAATTTATGCCGATACGAGCTTCTGTTCGTTGTTGGTGCTGCAGTTTATTATTGCTCGAAGCGTGATTGATTCAATAGGGCGCGCACGGTCAGCGCCTTGGTGCGGGTGGAGGGGATCGAGCCCATACCACATGCATTCTCGCGATTTGCGCTGTTTCAAAGATACAACTTTCTGACAGTCAACTCTCGACTTCTAGATCTCTGCTCAGGGCGGAAATTAGGATGGTGCCTTGGAAATATTAGCTTCTGGCGATATCGAAAATATCTAACCCATTCTAAAGCTTGCAGAGGTTGCCAGATTGGCCCCCCAATCCGTGATCCGCCCATCTTTTTACAAGACTTGGCGACAGGACCTTACCCGACCGGAGGTCAATTTTTGGTTGTTTGTGTCGAGCATTCTGACCGGGGGCAGTTCTAGCCTGTACAGCATTGTTCGTAAGATGGTGAGAGTGCTTATCAAGCCGACGTCAGGTTTGGGACCATCACGACTTTCGCCAGCTTGTGGAGGAATGTCCCCTATCCTGGCATAAGTGGGGGTATTGCTGGGCGGCCCCTCCCGATCGGTCGGTCACGCTCTACCCGCAAGCATGCGCTTGCGACCGGAGACGCAAAGCGTCTCCGCCCTTTGGGTGACGATCGTTGCCGCTTACTGCTTCTGCCTGGTCCGCGCTTCTGTCCGAAAGTCGGCGCGAGGCGCACGTTACACGATAAGTGATTCAGGCAATCGTCGACGATGAGACTCAGGGCCCAACGGATGTCCACGGCGAGGATTGAACGGCAGCGCCATTGTCCCTTGCCGCCGCCAACGCATTTCATCGCTTTGACCTGGTCCGTGACACGGGACCGACAGCCGAAGGCGACGCCAGGAATCTGCGGCGGGGAAAAGGGCGCGCCGGCGGGCGCTGACCACTCGGAGCAAGGCTCGATCCCGCTCTTCATGGATGGCTTTCCTTGTCCTCCGCCCGGCCTTCTACGATCAACCCGCAAGGGGTCGGCTATGCGAGCATGCCGCCACTGCGCCTTCGGCTCCGCGGTGATCGCGGCCGGTTGAGGACACTGACGGACGCCATCGAGCGGGGATCGGCCTCGCTCACGATGGAGCCCTCAGATGTCGCACGATCTTTCCCTGGCCCAGTCCAACGCGTTCGAGCTCGCCCGCGCCCTGATGGTCCCGGTCACGCTCTTCGAGGTCGAGGGCCAACTCGGCGTGATGCCGAGCGACGAACTCGGCGATGCTGATGTGATTGTGCTGCACGAATACGATCCACACGAATTCGGCCCGGCTCATTGAGCCGGGCTTTCCACTTGTGCCGCTTGCGAGCGGGCGGCGGCAAGGGAAGCTGCCGCCGCGGCTAGCCGACGCGATGACTCCGAGTGCCCCGCGTGATTCATCAATTGCCAGCCGCGCCCTTGCCCCCTTCGCTCTTCGCGGCAGGGGACGAGTGGGTCCCGCAAGCTGCGGGAGAAAGACATTCAAGCGGGAAAGGTCCGGCGCGGCAGTGCCGGGAAGCGGAGATGGAAAAGAAGGATATCGAAGAGCTGAAGAATCGCGTGGCCTGCGCCGCCGTGCTCGAGAAGGCCGGCTTTGCGGTCGATCTGAAGGAGAGCACGCGCAAAGCCGTCAAATATCGCCGCGGCGGCGACATCATCATCGTGATCCATCAGGGGAGAGGCTGGTTCGACGCACTGTCCGACGCGCGAGGCGACGTCTTCTCGCTGGTCGGACATCTCGACGGTTTTGCGTTTCCCGAGGTGCTGCAGCGAGTCTCCGATCTGGTCGGCTTTGTGCCGACGGAGCCCGTCTGGACACGAGAATCCCGCGCTCATGATCCCGATCTTGGTGCCGCGGATCGCTGGCGCGCGCGGCGCAAGCCTTGGCGAAGTTCTCTGACCTGGCGCTATCTGCGCGAGGAGCGTGGCATTCCGGAAGCCGTCATCCGTGCTGCGCTTCGACACGACCGGTTGCGCGAAGGCCCTTACGGCAGCATGTGGGCGGCACATCTCGACAATGACGGCCTCGTCACGGGCTGGGAAGAGCGCGGTCCGCAATGGCGCGGCTTCGCCAGCGGCGGCGATAAGGTGCTGTTCCGATTCGGACCGGCGAACGCGACCCGGCTCTGCATCACCGAGGCCGCGATCGACGCCATGAGCCTGGCGGCGATCGAAGACCAGCGGCCGGATACGCTTTATCTGAGCACCGGCGGCGGCTGGGGGCCGGTCACGGTCGCCGCCATTCGAGCGCTGAGTGCGTGGCCGGGCGCGCGGCTCATCGCCGCGACCGATAACAATCGTCAGGGAGAGGTCTATGCCGATCGGCTCGCGGCCATCGCGCAGGAGGTGGCGTGCGGATACGAGCGGCTGCGGCCCCTGCCGGAAGATTGGAACGAACAGCTGCATCCGAGCAGCAAGACGAAGAAGGGAGGAGAGGAGAAAGAAAACCCGGCTGCCGCATGCCCGCCGTCCGCGTCAAGGGTGAAGCTTCGCCCGCGTGCCGCGGCCCTTGACCCGGCCGATCGGAGAGGCGGCCGCGAAGGAGGGGTCAGGAAGGGCTGAAGACGATGGCGGAATCGGAAGGATGAGCCGCGCTTCCAGCCCGACGAGGCTGAAAGGAGCCCGCTCATGACCCTCTCTCCGATCCGCAAGGTCTATCAAGGCATCGCCGACCGCCGGCAGATGTTCCGCATGTTCGATCGCCACGCGCAGCGGCCGAACCGTTGGGAGAATGACGACAGCGCTCTTTATCGCGGCGAATGGTTCGAAATCGGCCAAGCCGATCACGACCATATGCTCGAGATCCTGCCGCCGCTCTGGATGAAGGCTGAGATGTTCGCGTTGCGCGAATTCCTCACCGGCAGCATCACCGGCGTGTTCTTCGCGCTGAGGATGGACGGCCAACCGCGCTACTTCCACGGCTATTGCGATCTTCGCGACAAAGGCTCGCCGGATCGGATGCGCGCCGCGATCATCGAACGCGAATCGCGGCCCCTGAAGGCAATGACGCGCGAAGAGCGGCTCGAGCACATCTGGTCGAGCACGCATGATGATTATCGCGGCTATGCCGGAGATCGCTGGGTCGAGCATCTGCGCGGCGAGCGCACGGTGCTGGTCTACGGCGGCCAGCTCGGCACCGTGCTGAAGCTGCTCGACCAACTGACCGACGCGGAGATTGCCGTGAAGCTGCCGGTGCATCTGCGCTACCTGCCTGACGCGATCGCGGCGTGAGGGAGATGGTGATGTTCACATTCCCCATCCCCGCCGTCCGCACCGTCATCGAGCGCGGAAAATCCGACGCCGCCGCCAATGGCGGGTTCCGCAATCCCTATTACGGCCAAAAGCCTGGTGAGGGCGAGAAGCCCGGCCTCTGGCTTCTCGGTGACAACGGCGTCTACATCATGTCGAACGGCAAGCTCGGCGATGGCGCTCGCCCGCTTGTGGTTTATTCCGAGGAATGCCATCCGATCGGCAATCCGGACTGGTTCGACTACAAGCGTCGCCATTTCGGGAGCGATGACGGCATCGAGTTCATCGAGGCCGAGCGGCTCATCCCTCTCATCAATCGTGATTTTCGCTACACCCATCTGCGGGTGCAGCTGAGCGAGACAGACATCTCGCTATCGCTCATCGTGCGCTAGCGCCTCCCATCCCAGTCCACCGTGACCATCCGCACCGGCCGAGGCAGCTCGGCGGGACGACGGCACGCGCCCTCATCACAAGGAGATTTCCAATGGCGCAAGACGATCCCTTCACCCTCGACCTGTTCGGCAACACGGCGCTGTCGTCCGGTCTCGGCCTCGGCGTCAGCGCTTTCGCCGGCGTCGTTACTGCCGAGCCGGACGATGACGACGATCCCGATCCATCGACGCCGGCCCCCGCGACGGGGCTGGCGGCGGCCCCGGTTTCTGTGTCATCTGCTCGCCGCACACGCGGCGCGAACTTCCATCTCGCCGGCGACCGCGCCCTCGCGAAGGGCTGGAAGGATCGCGCCCGCGATAACATCGCAGCGATCCGGCTTGCCGCCGCCATCGAGGCCGAGGAGCGGCCGGCTACGCCTGAGGAACAGGAGCAGCTGATCCGCTTCACCGGATTCGGCGCGTCCGAGCTCGCCAACGCCGTGTTCGGGCGCCCGGGCGAGACCGAGTTTCGGAAAGGGTGGGAGGCGATCGGATCGGACCTTGAGGATGCGGTCGGCGATCTCGACCACGCCTCGCTCGCGCGCTGTACCCAGTACGCGCATTTCACCCCAGAGTTCATCGTGCGTGGCATCTGGGCAGGCTTGGAGCGTCTGGGCTGGCGCGGTGGCCGCGTGCTCGAGCCCGGCATCGGCACGGGGCTGTTTCCAGCGCTAATGCCGGAGGGAGTTCGCGAGGCCTCGCATGTCACCGGGATCGAGCTCGATCCGGTCACGGCACGCCTGGTGCGCCTGTTGCAGCCGCGGGCGCGCATCATCGCCGGCGATTTCGCGCGCGCGGAGCTGCCGGCGAGCTTCGACCTCGCCATCGGCAATCCGCCGTTCTCCGACCGCATTGTGCGCTCGGATCGTGTGTATAGAGCGATGGGTCTGCGCTTGCACGACTACTTCATCGCGCGGGCGATCGACTTGCTGAAGCCCGGCGCGCTCGCCGCCTTCGTGACCAGTTCGGGCACGATGGACAAGGCGGACGGCTCGGCGCGCGGGCATATCGCCAAATCCGCGGACCTGATCGCTGCGATCCGGTTGCCCGAGGGCAGCTTCCGCGCCAGCGCCGGCACCGACGTCGTCGTCGATATCCTGTTCTTCCGGAAGCGCAAGATCGGCGATCCGGAAGGCGATCGGTCCTGGCTCGATCTCAATGAAGTCCGGCCTGCGACGGAGGATGAAGGCACCATCCGCCTGAACCGCTGGCTTGCTGACCATCCGGAATATGTGCTGGGCACGCACGGTCTCGCCTCCGGTCCCTTCGGCGAGACCTACACATGCCATCCCCGCGCAGGCGAGGACCTCGACGTCGCACTCTCGGCTGTCATCGCTCTCCTTCCGGAAGCGCTCTACGACGGCGAACCCGACATGATCGATCCCGATCCCGACCTGGAGGACGCTGGCGATCAGGCTCTCGTCGACCTGCCATCCGATCGGCATGTGCGTGAGGGAAGCTTCTTCTTCGACAAGGCCCACGGCCTGATGCAGGTTCTCGACGGCCAGTCCGTCGCCGTAAATGCCCGCAAGGGCCGTAGTGCCGACGGCATCCCGGAGAAGCATCTCCGCATCGTCAGGAAGCTGATCCCGATCCGCGATGCGGTACGCGAGGTGCTGAAGGCGCAGGAGTTCGACCGGCCCTGGAAGGAGGCCCAGGTCAGGCTGCGCATCGCCTGGTCGAACTTCGTGCGCGACTTCGGCCCGATCAATTTCACCACAGTCGCCATGACGGAAGACGAGGAGACCGGCGAAGTGCGGGAGACGCATCGCCGCCCCAACATCCAGCCCTTCCTCGACGATCCCGATTGCTGGCTGGTTGCCTCGATCGAGGACTATGACCTCGAGACCAATACCGCAAAGCCCGGCCCGATCTTCACCGAGCGCGTGATTTCGCCGCCGGCGCCGCCGGTGATCACCAGCGCGGCGGATGCGCTGGCCGTGGTGCTCAACGAGCGCGGCCGGGTCGACGTCGAGCACATCGCAGAGCTCTTGCATCGTGGCGCCCAGGACGTCGTCGCCGAACTCGGCAGCGCCATCTTCCGCGATCCCGCGGACGGATCGTGGCAGACGGCGGACGCTTATCTGTCGGGCCATGTCCGCGACAAGCTGAAGACGGCTGAGGCCGCTGCGGCGCTCGATCCATCCTACGAGCGCAACGTTACAGCGCTGCAGGGCGTTCAGCCCCTCGATTTGCGCCCCTCCGATATCACCGCGCGGCTGGGCGCGCCCTGGATTCCGGCCGCCGATATCGTCGCCTTCGTCAAGGAGACGATGGACGCCGACATCAAGATCCATCACATGCCCGAACTGGCCTCCTGGACCGTGGAGGCGCGTCAGCTCGGATGGGTGGCGGCCGGCACGTCGGAATGGGGCACGGATCGCCGGCATGCCGGGGAGCTGCTCGCCGATGCGCTGAACAGCCGGGTGCCGCAGATCTTCGACACCATCAGGGAGGAGATGAGCGAGCGGCGCGTGCTCAATGTCGTGGACACCGAGGCCGCGAAGACGAAACTGCAAAAGATCAAGGACGCCTTCCAGTGCTGGATCTGGTCCGACCCCGATCGCACCGACCGGCTGGCGCGGGTCTATAACGACCGCTTCAACAATATCGCGCCGCGAGCCTTCGACGGTTCCCATCTGAAGCTCCCGGGCGCCTCTGGCGCCTTTTCTCTTTATGGCCACCAGAAGCGCGGCATCTGGCGAATCGTGTCGGCGGGCTCGACCTATCTCGCGCATGCCGTCGGCGCCGGCAAGACCATGACCATGGCGGCCGCGATCATGGAGCAGCGGCGGCTTGGCCTGATCGCCAAGGTCATGCTGGTGGTGCCAGGCCATTGCCTGGCGCAGGCGGCGCGCGAGTTCCTGGCCTTGTATCCGGCGGCGCGCATTCTCGTCGCCGATGAGACCAATTTTAGCAAGGACAAGCGGCAGCGTTTCCTGTCGCGTGCGGCGACGGCGACATGGGACGCGATCATCATCACGCACTCGGCGTTCCGTTTCATCGCCGTACCCTCGGCGTTCGAGCAGCAGATGATCCAGGACGAGCTGGAGCTTTACGAAACCTTGCTGACCAAGGTCGAGAGCGACGACCGCGTCTCGCGCAAGCGGCTCGAACGGCTGAAGGAAGGTCTGAAGGAGCGGTTGGAGTCGCTGTCGACGCGCAAGGACGACCTTCTGACCATCTCCGAGATCGGCGTCGACCAGATCATCGTCGACGAGGCGCAGGAGTTCAGGAAGCTCAGCTTCGCGACCAATATGAGTACCTTGAAGGGGGTCGATCCAAACGGCTCGCAGCGCGCCTGGGACCTTTATGTGAAGTCGCGCTTCCTCGAGACGAAGAACCCCGGCCGGGCGCTTGTGCTCGCCTCCGGCACGCCGATCACCAACACGCTCGGCGAGATGTTCTCGGTGCAGCGCTATCTCGGCCACGCCACGCTTCTTGAGCGCGGCCTCCACGAGTTCGACGCCTGGGCCTCGACCTTCGGCGATGTCTCGACCGAGCTTGAGCTGCAGCCCTCCGGCAAGTACAAGCCGGTGACGCGCTTCGCCACCTTCGTCAACGTGCCGGAGCTGATCGCCATGTTCCGGTCCTTCGCGGACGTGGTGATGCCGGACGATCTGCGTCAATATGTGAAGGTGCCGACACTCTCGACCGGCCGGCGCGAGATTCTGACGTCCAAGCCGACAGCGGCCTTCAAGCGCTACCAGATGCTGCTCGACGCGCGCATCAAGGCGATCGAGATGCGCGATCGGCCGCCGGAGCCCGGCGACGACATCCTGCTCTCCGTCATCACCGATGGCCGTCACGCGGCGATTGATTTGCGCCTTGTCGATCCCGACAATGACAATGAAGCCGAGAACAAGCTCAACAATCTCATCTCGAACGCCTTCCGCATCTGGAAGGAGACCGCGGAAAACCCCTATGTGCGCCCGGACGGCAAGCCGTTCGAGCGTCCCGGCGCGGCGCAGATGATCTTCTCCGATCTTGGCACGATCAGCGTCGAGAAGACCAGGGGCTTCTCGGCGTATCGCTGGATTCGGGACGAGCTCATTCGCATGGGCGTGCCCGCCTCGGAAATCGCCTTCATGCAGGACCACAAGAAGTCCGAAGCGAAGCAGCGCCTGTTCGGCGACGTGCGCGCCGGCAAGGTGCGCTTCCTGATCGGCTCCTCCGATACGATGGGCACAGGGGTCAATGCCCAGCTGCGCCTCAAGGCGCTGCATCATCTGGATGTGCCCTGGTTGCCCTCCCAGATCGAGCAGCGCGAGGGCCGCATCGTGCGGCAAGGCAATCAGCACGACGAGGTCGATATCTTCGCCTATGCGACCGAGGGATCGCTCGATGCGACCATGTGGCAGAACAATGAGCGCAAGGCCCGCTTCATCGCCGCGGCGCTCTCGGGCGACACCTCGATCCGGCGGCTCGAAGATTTGGGCGAAGGTCAGGCGAACCAGTTCGCCATGGCGAAGGCGATCGCATCCGGCGACCAGCGCCTTATGCAGAAGGCAGGGTTTGAGGCCGATATCGCACGGCTGGAGCGCTTGCGCGCCGCTCATGTCGATGATCAGCATGCCGTGCGCCGTCAGATGCGCGACGCCGAGCGCGAGATCGAGTTCTCGACCCGGCGCATCGCGGAGATCGGACAAGACATCGAACGCCTTGTGCCGACGACGGGCGAGGCCTTTGCGATGAGTGTGAATGGCAGACCCTATACCGAACGCAAGGAAGCCGGGCGGGCGCTGATGAAGGAGATTCTGACCCTTGTCCAGCTTCAGCAGGAGGGCGAGAGCGTCATCGCCTCGATCGGCGGCTTCGACCTCGAATATTCCGGCGGGCGCTTCGGACGCGACGGCTATCGCTACACCACCATGCTGTTGCGGACCGCTGCCGAATACGAGATCGACCTGTCCGTCACGGTGACCCCGCTTGGCGCAGTCGCTCGCCTGGAGCACGCCCTCGATGATTTCGATGGGGAACGGGAACGCTTTCGTCAGCGTCTCGCCGATGCACGGCGGCGCCTTGCGTCCTATCAGTCCCGCGAAGGCGGCGCCTTTGCCTTCGCCGACGAGCTCTCCGAGAAGCGCCGGCAACTCGTCGAGATCGAGAAGGCGCTCGCCTCGGACATCGAAGGGGCAGGCGAGGTGAGGGCAATCGCGGCTTAGACCTCTCAGCACCCCTCTGTCGGCTTGTGCCATTGGCCGTCTTCGGCGCAAAGCATAGCTTACGACCGACAACAGCGGGAGGTTTGTCTCACTTAAGGGGTGCAGTCCAGCACCGCAACTGGCATGGCCCGTCTCACCCGTGTCTCTCTCGCACAATAGACCGCAGTAGATCGCTTTACCTTGTGCTTAAATTCCGCAAGGGTATCATTACCTTAAGTTGCAACAAGGGGGTGGCTGTGGCGGATGCAAACGAGCAGGTAAAAAAACCGACTAGTTCAAAAGAACTAGCGATCTCCAAGCTAGTAGAAGACGTTGGCATCGGCGACAAAGTTCTAGAAATTTACGGACCTACTCAGGTCGCCGACAGCTTGGTATGGGAGGTGTGGGTAAAGGACCGCTACAAAGAGCTGGCTACGCGGTTTGTTGAAGAGCTGCCGGATGACGACACAAAGGTTTACGACACGTTCCAGCAAATAGCTGTGCGTCTCAACATCCGATATCAGCAAACGCTCAGTCGGGCTGGGCAGGCCGAGTGGGAGCGTCAAAAGGAACTGATTGAAATTCAAGCGAAGCATAGCCTCCAATCGTCCGATATCATCGCTCGGCGCACCGATCAGGTAGGAAGACTCTCGCTAACAGGCTTCGGATTTGTGGCCTCAATACTCATTTCGTCTTATGTGATTTACATACAGTCACCCTACGCTAGTTGGGCGGCGGCTTATGTATTTATCTCGTTCGTTGCGAACGCCGGTCGATTTATGCTTGGGGGCAAATTCGAGGGATTCAAGATTCCAAAGCCCTGGCACACTGGCGCATAGTAAAGACGTTGCCATTACGGTGACAGAGCTGGACTGCACGGTCACCGCAATCCCCGCCCGCTCATCCAAGATGCACGCAGCAACTTCAGAGGCCACAGTCGAGGCCGATAAGGTCGAGGTCGCCGTCTGTAACTAGGCTGCAATCCGTTGCTCGACGGGCGACGTCAGGTACTTGAGCACTTCTGCGTGCTCGAGGTCGGGAACCGCGATGGCCGTGTGGCTGTAAATCGCATGGGTCCGTGAGTTTGCGATCCTGTCCAGGATCGCTTTGCCCTTGATGACGTGCAGGCCCATGCCCTGTTCAGAAGGGAAGATCGCCAGCACCACGTCATAAGCCGCGATGACGGCTCTGAGCGCTTCAGCCTTGTCTTCGGCGACGTCGACAAAAACGCGAACATCAGCCGCGAGTTCACGCAGCTCGTCAAAATCCAACACTGTGGGGGTACTCCAACGCAACGATACTGAATGGACAGTGGAGGCGTTGGGTTACTGAAGTCTGAACAACGTGCGCCGAGCCACTGGTTTCACGACGAGGTGACTCCTCAGGCGGGAGAAGACCGATCGGGATGTCGCATTTAGAAATAGCAGCTCATCGGCTCGTCAAAGAAAAATCCCGCGCCGCTCGCGGCGCGAGATTGTGCTGGGGGTGAAGCTGAAGGGCGATGCGCTCGAAAGCTACGTCACAAAGCTACGTCACTTGGCGTAACCCTGAGAGCGGAGCCACGCGATCTTGCGGTCTCCGTTCATCCAGTCGTCGGCATCTGCCTTGCTGATGAATCCTGTGATTTCGCGCTGTTCGCTGCCCGGGTAATCCGCCAGTATTTTCCAGTCGCCGTCTGAAATGCGGACGGCTTTGAAGGTCACTTTTGTTTTGGCCATGCCGCACTATGCAGGAGATGGCCTGAAAAGAGAACCCCTGGGTCGTGAGAAAATAAGAAGAGGGAAAGAGGAAAAGCCCGCTCGCAGACCGGGCGGGCCGCTGGCGCTGAAGCTCAACCGCCGCCTGCGCGATCCCGGCCCGTCGTCTGCACAGGGCTTTGGCCCTGCTGGTCCGGCCGGGCAGGGATGCTCGGCCGCAGTTGCACCGGCCCGCCCGCTCTGCGGGGCCAGGGGATGTCTTCGGAAGAAAGACGAGAAAGGCCGGCCGAGCCGGTCGCAACCCCAAAAAGGAGCATTCCCATGCGTCTCATCAAGATCGATCCGCGCGTGCTGAAGGAGAACCCCGACCGCCTGCGTCAGACGAAATCCACGCCGCAGGCCGACGCGCTGCTGCTGGCGACGATCAAGGCTGTCGGCATCGTGCAGCCGCCCGTCATCACGTCGGAGGCCGGCGGCAGCAATGCCTACATCATCAATGCCGGGCATCGCCGCGTGAAACAAGCAATCGCGGCCGGCCTCGAGGAAATCGACGTGCTCGTCGACGAGGCGGCGAACGACAGTGGCGCCATGCGCTCGATGGTCGAGTCGATCGCCGTTGACCCGCTCAACGCCGTCGACCAATGGCGCGCGATCGAGCGCCTCGTGGCGCTCGGGTGGACCGAGGAGGCGATTGCTGTCGCGCTCGCCTTGCCGGTCCGGCAGATCAGGAAACTGCGCCTGCTCGCGAATGTGCTGCCCGCCATGCTCGACCACATGGCCAAGGGCGACATGCCGAACGAGCAGCAGCTACGCACCATCGCCGCTGCCTCGCTCGACGAGCAGAAGGAGGTCTGGAAGAAGCACAAGCCGTCGAAAGCGGACCCGCAGGTGTCTTGGTGGAGCGTCGCGCAAGGCCTCCAGAAGACGCACATGTATGCACGGCACGCCAGCTTCGGTGACGATCTCGCGCAGGCTTACGGAATCCAATGGGTTGAGGACCTGTTTGCTCCGGCCGACGAGGACAGCCGCTACACCACCAATGTCGAGGCCTTTCTCGGCGCGCAGCATGAGTGGATGGCGAACAACCTGCCGAAGAAGGGCGTCATTGCTGAGACCACGAATTGGGGAGAGGTGAAGCTGCCGGCGAAGGCCGAACGGGTCCACGGCAAGCCGACGAAGTCGGATTGCACTGCGATGTATCTCGACCGCGAGGGCCGCGTGCAGACGGTGCATTACCGCATGCCAGAGGCGAAGAAGTCGAAGGGCAAGGCTGCGCCGGGCTCGGACAGTGCCCCGGACGATGTCGGCGTAGTCTCGAAGCCTCGTCCCGATGTGACGCGCAAGGGCGTCGAGATGATCGGCGACTACCGGACGGATGCGCTGCGCGAAGCGCTCGGCCGTGCGCCGATCGAGGACGACACGCTAATGGCGCTGCTGATCCTTGCCTTCGCCGGCCAGAACGTCTCGGTCACGACGGGAAGCGTCGGTTTCCATAACGGCCATAGCCGACTGGCGAAGCACGCGGCGGTGCTGTTCGACAGCGGCGGCACACTCACCTTCGACATGGACACGCTGCGCGTTGCAGCGCGCGCCATGCTCATCGATGTGCTCTCGAGCCGCGAGAACGCCACCAACAGCGGCATCGTAGCCCGTATTGCTGGCGCGACGATCGGCGCGGACGAGTTCTTGCCCAACATGGGCACCGAGGACTTTCTGTCGTGCCTGTCGCGCCCCGCGCTCGAGGCGTCGTGCAAGGACACGCCGGTCCTTCCGCGCCAGCGCGCGAAGGACACCCGCGCCGCGCTCGCCGAGCACTTCAAGGATGGACGCTTCGTCCACTCCGCGGCGCTCTTCGCACCGGATCCGGCGAAGCTTTCCGAATGGCTGTCGTCCAGCACGACCGTTTCGGGCGATGCCGACGAGGTGAATGAGGAAACCGCGGGCACCGCCGATGACCCGGCCGAGGATCACGCCGAGGCGTTCAGGGAGGCGGCCGAATAGCGGCCGACGACTTTCATCTTTCAAGCGATCCGCCGCCGCCGGCCAAGCTGGCGGCGGTTCTGTTTCCACATCTGCGCAAACACGGAGGACACCATGTCCGCGCACACGATTTTCGACAACGCACCCGTCGGCTCGATCGTCGCCTGGTCGGACGGCACGCCGCAGCCGCCAACGCGCTTCACCAAGAAGCTAGCGGCCTGTCAGACCAACAACAGCCGGGGCCGACTGATCCGGACGCAGGGTGAGCGAGGTGTCGGCAAAGTCTCGCTCTCGGCCTCTTTCACGCTGCATGAGGGAGACTATGGCGCCTGCGGCGTCATCGCGATCTGCGTGCATCGGACGTTCTCGGTCGATTCGAAGCTCGACTTCACCATCGTCGAACGTCCGGCCATTGGGTCAGTCCGCGTGTTCGACCGTGCTGGTGACGGCGCCGAGCTCGTTTATCTCGCGACCAACAAGGCCGATGCGAAGGAGTGGCTGACGCGCCACGGCTATCCAAACGCGGTGCGCGAAGAGGTGACGACCGACGAGGTCGGGGCTGACATCATTGAGGGGAGGACTGCGGCATGAATCCGTCTTCTCCCGCTTGCATCGACAGCCATGCCCCCGGATTTCCGGGGGGTCCTTTTGGACGTAGCGCCGACGGTCTTCTCGTCGCGCTCGTTGGCGACGCGGCCTTCGCGATGGCGCCCGGCCGCGACGGCCGGCACTATCTCGCCACAGCTTGGCGCATTCCTCGACCAATGGGCGAATGGACGCGCAGCGATTTCTATGGCCATTCCGGCGAGCTCGCCGACGAGGCGGCATTTTGCGCCGCCGTGCTCGAAAACGCCGAGCACCAGCGCGAGCTCAAAATGCTTGGCCGCGCCGAGGTGTATTCGCGTGCCCACACGCCCTGGGGAGCCTCGCAGGGCGCGACCGTCTATGCCGAAGGCGTCGAACGACACTCGACGGCCGGACATGGAGGCTTCAAGCTCTCGGCCGAGGAAAACCGCAAGGTCCATCCCACGCTGCGATCGACGGCCGGCTGGTATGAGGAAGATTCGGAATGGGCGATCGTTGCGATCAGCCTTCCGCATCTCTTCACCACGTTCGAGCGCCGCTGCGCCGAACGCACGATCAAGAATTCATGGCCGGACGCCTGGGAGACGATCTTCGGCACCGTACTCGCACCGGGAGAGTCCTATGAGAAGGATCGTCGCAGTTTCGAGCTGGCGCATGCCAACGACTGGATCGTCATCTCGGCGATCACCTCAAGTCGCTGCGAAGGTTTCGTGGAGTGCGTTGCAACGCCCGGCGGCAGGCGCGGAGCTGGAACGGAGGAGCGGCGCTTCCTCGTTCCATCCTCCGAATATGCGGTCGGACGCTTTGGCTTCGTGATCGACCCGAACCGGCACCAGGTCTATGGCGGGCCATCGGACTTCGTCGGCTGGCAGACCGGGAGGGTAACATGAGTCTATCCCCGGATCGCCTGGCGCCCCTTCACCGCATGCAGGAGGCGCGGCGGGAGATTCAGCGCCAGCTCGACCTGATCGACCGCCAGATCACGCGGCGGATGACGGCGCTGATCCCGCAGCTGACGCCGAGACGCGCCAGTCATCGGCGGGGCAGGGCGCCGGACCCGAGTGCCTTCCTGGAGCGGTATCGCTCGCATCTTTCGGCAATCACCGCGGAACGCCAGCTGGAGATCGACGCACTGTCCCGCAAGCTGTGCAGCAGGATGCCGCCATCGCGGCGTACTGTGCTCGCAACGGGCTTCCCTCCGATTGGCGTGACGCTCGCGGCCCGTGCAATCGGGCCGGCCTTGCTGTGCGATCGCTCAGCCGTGGGGATCGCGACCATGGATGACAGTGCGCGCCCGGCGTTCGAACGACTGCTCTGCATTGCCAGGAGCAACACCGGCCGGTCATGCCGCGTCGCGAAGTTCATCCTGGCCTGGTGGGACGCCGACAGCCTCGGCGGATTCGACTTGTCCGACATCTTCGCCGTGGATCGCGATATCGCCCACGGCAACGCAACGCTCGTGCGCTGTCTCGCCGGTTCTCCAGTCGCGCAAATAATCCGGAGGCCTACCGCGCCGAGATCGAGGAGCTCATCAGGCCCTGGCCGGAGGTGTGGACGCGGACAGTCGGAATGGCCTGATATCAAGGAGGCTGTCCCGTCGTTCTCGACCCGGGCGACGCACGAGTTCGCGGTTGGTCATGGCGATCCTTGCCGCCCGGTTTTCTCTTCATCGTCCCAGTCCGCCGGATCTCCCCTCGGGTTTGTCGCGCTCGTAAACCGGCGGCCGAGCGCTTCAAGGCCGCTATCGCGCCGCGTTGCGGCCGGGACCGCCGATCTCGGCAAAGCGGGTCCGCGTCCCGCGCGAGGGCTGGAAGCCCTGCTTGTCCGCAAACCCGCTCCGCTCGATCCGGCAGCCCCGGACCCTGAAGCGCCCGTCTTTCCGCCGGTTTTTTTCTCGATCGCACCCGAAGGGAGGACCGGCAGGAGCCGGCCGAGCCTTCAGGGAGAAACCGAAGGAAAGGATGTTCCCATGACCAAGACCGCTCGCACTCCCCGCCAGCCCGCCAAGGTCGTTCAGCTTCGTAAAAGCACCACCCTCGAAATGGTCAGGCTCGCCTGCCCCGACGCCACCCAGGCCACCCTCATCTCCGAGAGCTTCGGCCTTCCCGTTCTCGACAGCGATGGCATCCGCGATCTCCATGAGCGCCTGATCGTCGAGACGGCCGCGAGCCTCAGCGAAGGCCTTGGCGAGCGCGCGATGCAGATCCATCTCCAGCGGATCGTCGGCGCCTATGTCGGCTCCGCCCACGGCGCGGGCCAGTTCTACAGCCGCGCGGTGACGGAAGCCCGCGACGCTACGGCGAAGGCCGCCAACGACGCTCGTGACGTGGACCTCGACGGTTCGGTCGGCTTCGACAGCACCGCGCAGCGTAAGCGCGAATTTGCCGCCGACATGGCCATCCAGTCGCACGCGCTGCGGATGGCGGCTGAAGGCACTGTTGCAGCCTACGAACAGGTCGTCGGTGAAGCCTGGAAGCCCTTCGAACGGCCGGTCGAGAACCCCGGTCAGACCGTCGATCGCAAGGCGGCCGAACTCCAGATGGCGGCGTTCGGCTGAGCGCCGCAGGCGGGGCTTCGGCCCCGCCGATCATCTCGTCGTCGACACGCACGAAGGCCACTCCGAACGAGTGGCCTTTGCCACGTCGCTCGCTCTCTTGCGCCGATCGTTCAGCCCCGATCATCCGCCAGATCTGCGAAGCGCGTGAATTCGCCCTGGAACGACAGCATCACCGCGCCCGTGGGCCCGTGACGCTGTTTGCCGATAATGATCTCGGCCTTGCCGTGCACGGCCACAAAATCAGCTTCCCAAATCAGATGTTCTTCAGTGCCCGGCCTCGGCTCCTGGTTCTTCAGGTAATACTCTTCACGAAACACGAACAGCGCGACGTCCGCATCCTGCTCGATCGAGCCCGATTCCCGCAGGTCAGACAGTTGCGGCCGCTTCTCCTCCCGGTTCTCGACCAGGCGGGAGAGTTGGGAGAGTGCGATGATGGGCACGTTGAGCTCCTACGCCTTCAGGCCGGTCGTGATCTCGGTGAGCTCCTGGGCACGGTTCTGCGCAGCGCGGGCTGATATGAACTTGCGACATTATAGGCGACATTGGTCGCAAGCGCCGTCTTACCCGTCCCCGGCCGACCAGCGATGATGATGAGATCGGATGGCTGCAAGCCGCCCGTCTTCGCGTCGAGGTCCCTGAGTCTGGTCAGCAAGCCCGAGAGGTTACCGTCGCTCTGATACGCTTGCGCCGCCCGGCCGATGGCATGGGAGAGCGCCGAATCGAAGGTCTCGAACCCGCCACCGAAACGTCCGGTCTCGGCGACGTCATAGAGACGTTGCTCTGCCCGTTCGATCAGCTTCGACCCGCAGCGGCGGACGATCGGCTGGTACCGAAGCGAACGCCACAATTGCCGTGACAGGTCGGCTCGTCCGATTTGAATGATGGCGTCGAGCCTACCCGGTGAACATCCAGAGTTGTTCGCTGGCCATGTAGCCGGCCAGCAACAGGGCGCCGAGGACGACGATGAGCGCCGCGGCGCCGACTTCGATCGCGCGCATCGCGAGCATGCCGGGTCCTGCCCGCGTTTTCGCTATGCGACCGGCGACCTCGCGCGCGCTGGCCGCGATCGTTGCGATTACCGCTACCGTCGCAGCCGTACCCAAGCCCATGATCAGCGTTGCCCCTACACCGGTCCAGAACAGGTCCTGGGCCAGCGCGAAGATAAGGACGATGATCGCACCGGAACAGGGTCTTAAACCGACCGCGACCACTGCCGCGAGCCCGCGCCGCCAGCCGCCTGCGCCGGCGAGCGCCGCCGGCTCGGGCCCATGGGCGTGGCCCCAGGCCGATTCATGATGCTCATGATCGTCGTGGCACAGGAAGGCGTGCGCGTGAGCGGTGCATTCCTCGACCTGGCATTGCCCGCCCCGCATCGCCATGGCGCCAGGCGGCCGCTCGGACATTCGGAAGGTCGTGGCGCTTAGACTCTTGGCAGCCGGAGCCGACGCAAAAGCCAGATCGGGCGGTCGATGTTCGGTCAGTTCGCGGCAGGCGATCAGGAAGCCACGGCCTTTGACATAAACAAGCCTGAGGCCGATCAGGACGACGAGAACATAACTCGTGACCTCGACCAGATGGACGGTTAATCCGATCGCCTTTGCGGTTGCGCCAAGCAGTACGGCGGCGATGGCTACGACGATGATGGCAACGACAGACTGGATGGCTGCAGACACAAAGGACAGCACAACACCGCGGCGCCAGGTCTCCTCGTTGGCGACGAGGTAGGAGGAGATCACCGCCTTGCCGTGTCCCGGACCAACAGCATGGAAAACACCATACATGAAGGAGATGCCGAACAACTCCCACATCGCGGCCCCATCCTCCTTGGCGGCCCGGATGAAGGTCGACAGCGAACGGTAGAAAGCGGCTTGTTCGGCAAAAATCCAGCCCATCACGCCGGGCATGGGCAAGGCAGCGGGATGCGGCGCGCCAAACGGCGCGCTCGATGCCGACAGGATACCGGTGGTGCAGGCGACGAAGATCGCCGCCAGGGTGGTCAGGGCGACAGCACGCGATCTGGTCATGGGCACTTCACCAGGATCTTGTTGGCGAAAATTTCTCCATAGGTGCTGGAGGGGTCGAGCGGCACGCTGTCGAGCTGGCCGAGCCGCGCCTGCTCAGCCGGCGTTGGCTGGTGCGGCAGATCGTAGGTCGCGAGGCATTGCGGCGCGCCGCTTAAGGAAACCGGCTTGTCCTTGGCGAACTCGAAATCCACGAAGATCGAGGGGTCGTAGATCTCGATCTGCATGGCCTTTGCCGCGGCAGGCGCTTTCAAGGGCAGAGTGAAATGCAGGGTAAGGACAGCGTTCTTATATTCAAGCCAGTAGTCGCTCGGGTCGGCAAATTTCAGCTTCTTGCCGTCGGCACGGGCGTAGGTGAAATAGTCATATTCCTTGAGCGAATCCACGTTGGTCTGGGCGAGCGAGGCCAGTTCCTCGCGCGTGTATTGGCCCTTTTTTGCGTGCGAGATGCCCTGAAGCGCATAGGCTGAAAACATGTCATCGAAGGTCCAGGCGTGGCGGATACCCGTCATGATGCCATCGGCGGCGTAGAGGATTTCGCTATGGAACGTGACCCAGACATGGGGATGCGCCTGTGCGCGGCTGACGGACAAGGACAAGAGAAGGATCGCGCAGTAGCAACACGTGCGTCTGGTCATGGTCTATCCGCCAATGCTGAGGGCTTCCACAAGAAGCGGGAGCGATGGTCTCAAATGCGTTTGGAGCGTGATCGCGTATCAGGTGACGCATGCATCTCGCGTCGGGCCACGCAAGACATGTGCTGCGGGAAGACTTGAATTGGCAGCAAGACGTCAGGCGGCGGGGGGCGCGCGCGATAGGAGCGCCGCGTGACGTGCCTGAAACACCCGATAGGAAACCGGATTGAACGCATGATCAATCGCGGTGAATCGCAGCGGATGCGAGTCTGCGGGCGCAGCCAGTGGCGAAGAGTTCGACAGCAGGAAGCTCGAGAAGCAGATTGGGCAGTGGTGGTCGTCATCGGCCAGCCGCGACGGCTGCTGCGTTACGGCGTGCTGTGTCGACCTGGCGTGCCTGATGCTCACGACATCGGGGCGGTCGCTCCCTGAAAAGGCGAGATCATGCGTATGGACGTGGGCGAAAGACAGCGCGAGCTGCAGCATCAGCGCCGCCAGCGCGAGATAGGCTCCGCATCGCTGGGCGAAGGCCCCTGCCATCATCATTGTCGCCGCTGCCAAAGAGCCGTTCCCTTCCGACGTCTGGGCCTCGACCGCCATCAGCCGAACGCGCGCAATGGGCGCCGTTTCATTTACGATCTCCCCGCACTGGACGAGGAAAATATGGCGGATCGAAGTGCTATGAGCGCCCCGTCATTCGAACGTTTCCTTCGAGGGAGCTGGTTCTTTGAGTCCGATTGCACCACCTTTGCTGGCTCGGTCATGCGGTCGCTCACCGACCGCATCGGTTGGTGGAAAGATGCTGTCATAGATCGCGCGGGCTTCGCGAATGAGGCGAAGCCGCTCGAGCTCGGATTTCGGAACAAATCCTACGATCTCACCCATCCGGGCACTATCAGGCACAGCAAGCCTCAAAGCCCTGCCTTAGCAGGTCCTTTGGCAGGTCGCGCCCGATGAAAACGAGCCGTGTCTGGCGCGCCTCCTGGGCCTTCCAGGGACGCCGACTTCCGCCTTCAATGAGCATGTGCACGCTCTGAACGACAAATTGCCGATCGTCATCCTCCATCGATGCGATGCCCTTCATGCGTAGGATGTCCGGACCAAAGCGTTGGGTGACATCCTGAATCCAGGACATGAACCTGTTGGGCTTCATCGGTCGGTCCGCGACCAGGGACAGGCTCCCGATCCCGTCGTCGTGTTCGTGCTCGTGTTCTTCGGTGAGGAATCCGGGCTCGACTTCGAGGATGCGCTCGAGATTGAAGGCGTCTTGCCCCAGTATCTGGGCGAGTTCGATACCACAGCGCTCCGTTTTGTGAATCTTCGCATATGGGTTGATGTTTCGGATACGACGTTCGACTATTGTGAGCCCGTCCACATCGAGAAGATCAACCTTGTTGACGAGAACGACGTCGGCGAACGCGAGTTGCTCCTGCGCTTCCGGCGCGCGGTCGATCTGTTCGAGGAGATGCCTGGCATCCGCGACGGTGATGATGGCGTCAAGCTTCGTCTTGCGGCGGACGTCCTCGTCGACAAAGAACGTCTGCGCCACCGGCGCCGGATCTGCGAGCCCTGTCGTCTCGACGACAATGCCGTCGAAGGCTCGGCTGCGCCGCATCAGCCCTGCGATGATCCGGATGAGGTCGCCCCGAACCGTGCAGCAAATACAACCGTTGTTCATTTCGAAAATCTCTTCGTCGGCGTCGACGATGAGATCGTTGTCGATACCGACCTCTCCGAACTCGTTTACGATCACGGCATACCGCTTGCCGTGCGCCTCGGAGAGGATGCGGTTGAGCAGCGTCGTCTTCCCGGAGCCGAGATAACCGGTCAGAACGGTGACGGGAAGCCGGGGTGCAGCATCGGGCATGGGGTCATTTTCCTTTCGCGCTTCGCAGGCAGAACGCTCAGCAACGTGATGCGAAACGCCGCCGCGAAACCGTATTGTAATGTTATAACATTACATGTACTGGGAGGAGATGCAAAGGGAAAGACTTGGGCTTGGCAGATGCGGGACAACCGTTCTGGCGGCTGAGAGCAGACGCGCGGACGCTCGACGGCGATTTATCGATTTGACCCGTCGTTCGCCACACGACATTTCTATGCTGTGGCAGCAGGCCTGCTTTCGACGGTTTCGGCTGCTGATTTTGGTTGGCCTTGCGCTAGCCTCGGTGAGCTTGCCGGCTTCTGCGCAACAAGGCGCAACAAAGCTAAAGGTGGTGGCGACGTTTTCGATCCTCGGTGATTTTGCCAGGAACGTTGGCGGTGATGAGGTCGACGTCACAACGCTGGTCGGTCCCAACGGTGACGTCCATGTCTACGCGCCGCCGACCGCCGACGCGGAGGCGATCAGGAGCGCCAGAGTTGTGATCGTCAATGGCCTCGGACTGGAGGGTTGGTTGCCGCGGCTTGTGGAATCATCTGGCAGCACCGCGACCACCGTCGTCGCAACCCATGGCATCATGTCGCGCAAGGTCGCTGTCGGCGAGATACTGAGTCGTGATCGCGGCGCGGGGGGAGTCGATCCGCACGCCTGGCAATCCGTTGCGAACGCCGAGATCTATGTCACCAATATCCGTGACGCCATGGTCGCCGCCAATCCCGCCAACGCTGCGACGTACAGAGCCAATGCATCGGCCTATCTGACCAAGCTGGAGGCACTCGACCACGAGGTTCGCGAGGCGCTGGCGCCGATCCCCCTGGAGCGGCGCAAGGTGATTTCAACCCACGATGCCTTTGGTTATTTTGCCGCCGCCTACGACCTCACGTTCGTAGCGCCGGAGGGCGTTTCGACCGAAACCGAGCCGAGCGCGCGGGATATCGCAGCCATCATCACGCAGATCAAGAAAGAGAAGATTCCGGCGGTGTTTTTGGAGAACGTGAGCGATCCCAGACTGATGCGCCAGATTGCCTCCGAAACCGGCGCAGCCATCGGCGGAACGCTTTATTCGGATAGCCTGACGAGCGAGAATGGCGAGGCTCCGAGCTACATCGAGATGGTCAGGCACAATATCAGGACGATCGCGAGCACTCTTGGGAACTAACGTGCTTGTCCGGGCGGGTGGCCCTGCCCCCGACGGTTGAACACGCCACTACGCTTGAACCAGCATGCAAAATGCTTCGACAGGAGAATTGATCTGGTGCGGTTAAAATCCGTTCTTCTGACTACCGTCAATATCTTCAGTCGTGCCATCGTCGTCATCGCCTTATTGGCGTTGCCGCGGTCTTTTGCCGCGCAGCAGTCATCTGGCGTTCCGGCTTGGCTGGAGGCCCATGTCGGTGAAGGCGAAGGGCAAATCGCACCAGTGATCTTGCAGAGGGCGCGGGCGCTTTACCAGCAAAAAGTGGGCGAAAGCGCGGTTAAAAACCCCTGTTACTTCGCCATGGATGCTACGCGTCCCAACGATTTAAGCGACGGCAAATGGGGGCGCCGGTTCTACGTCATCTGCGAAGCCGACCGATCGTTTCGTGCGATTTCGGCGGGTCACGGCGGCGGGCGCGATTTGAAAGGCGTCGCAGATTTCGCGAACGGAAGACGCTGCGCGAAGAACTTCGGCAATGCGATGGATTCAACGCTAACGACTGGTGGGGCCTATGTAACCGGCGAGACGAAGACGTCGTTCAAAGGCTACTACCGTGTTTCGGCAAAACAAGACGCCGTTCTGATCCGCTCGTTTGTTCAGTTTGATGGCGAGGGCGAGACCGCAAATGCCCGACAGCGCGAGATCGGCGGGCATCCGGCCGAGTTGTTGAGGAACGTCTGTCTTCGAAAAGATCCACGCAGTCCGTACGCAAACCACGACGGTTACGTTCCTTTTGGAACACTGGAGGATTACGCTGGCGGCCGCAGCAACGGCTGCACCAGTTGGTCGCCATCGGACGCCGGCCAAATCATCGCGATGGTGAAGGATAATCCGACGACGCTTTACATCTATCCTGACTCTGCCGACATCGAAGCCATCGCGCGAGCGGTGGCGGCCGGCCGGTCGCTATCCGGCGTGGGACTATATTGGAACGCTTCCTGTTTGAACGACATCCGCGCTCCAAAATTTTGGCCAAAGGAAACCCTCGAGCCGATCCTGGCTCAATACAAGAAGGATCATCCGGCACCGGCGCAACGGCCAACGCCGATCTGCAAGGCACAGTGAAGTTTCTCGCTTGTGGCCTGTCTCTCGTACTGGCTATCGCGCTAATCTCCGGAGTAACCGCGACGGCCTCCTTTGATCTTATAACAATCTCGGATAAGACCGCCTCGAACGAGGAGACATTTGCTTTCCAGATGCGCTGGTTTCGGAAACATACTAGGCATGGTTCATGGCTTGCGCTGGTCGCACTTGTCATTAACCTGACGCTCGCCTTCGGTCATGTTCACGCCGTCGGGGGAAAGGCGCCCGAGCGCTCCGGCGTGCTGATGGCCGCCATCGCCGGCGCAGATGGTGGTCAGCATCGCGACCACCCGTCCGACAGCCATCCTGACGATCTCTGCCCGATCTGCATGGCCGCCGCTGTCATGGGCAACGGCCTGGCGCCCACGCCGCCGGTGCTGCAGGTGGAATTTGCCGAGGCGAGGATCGATCAGCCGATCGATCATTTCCGCTTCGTGCTGCAGCCGCCGCGTGCTGCGTTTGAATCCCGCGGACCTCCGATTTCCTGACATCGCTGCTTCGATCCATCGCTGCTTCGATCCACCGCTGGTGCCGCGCCATGGGCACGCCGCGAGCCGGGGGGACGAATCTCGTTCGGTCCCACGACGCTTTTGCGTCGCGGGCAGGCGTTCAGTCAGGAAACATTTTTTCATGGGCACTCCGTTTCTCTTTCGCACCTTCCGCGGCATTTTGCTGTCGGCATCGTCGCTTACGCTCGTGGTGGCATCGGGTGTACCCGCGCTCGCCCAAGCCCCCGCGCAACCTTCGCCGCAGCCGGAAAGCTCGGCCACGCCGGCGCCGTCAGAGTCACCGGCCAATTCGCCCACTCCGCAATCAACGCCGGCTGTGCAGGCCGCACCTCCGGGAACCAATGTTCTGCCCGAGACCCGTGTCGCCGCGCCTGTCGAGCGCCGGCGGCCGCCAACGCCGCCGCCAAGGCAGGTCGTGCGCAATCCGCCGTCGACGGCTGTGCCAAGCGCCGAACAGGCCCAGGCTGCAGCGAACCGCCAAGTCGTGCAGCAGACCCAGACCTTCGACCAGCGGCGTGACAACGTCATCATGCCCAAGGTTGGCACGACTAACTATCAACTTAGCCAGAGGGATATCGAGAGCCTCCCGCAGGGAAGCGCCGCCCAGCTCAGCGATATCGTGCTGCAATTTCCGGGGGTCTATCAGGACTCGACGAGCTCGGGCGATTTTCACGTCCGCAACGAGCACGCCAACGTTCAGTACCGGATTAACGGAATTCTGCTGCCCGACGGTGTTTCCGGCTTCTCGCAACTTCTAGAGACATCCTTCATCGGCAGCATAGGGCTGCTCACCGGTGCGCTGCCCGCGCAATATGGGCTGCAAACGACCGGCATCATCGACATCACGTCCAAGACCGGAGCGGCGCTGTCCGGCGGCAGCGTCAGCATCTACGGCGGCAGCCACCAGACCATTACGCCCAGCTTCGAATATGGCGGGGTTGCGGGCAGTACCGACTATTATGTTGCTGGCCGCTATCTCAACACGGGCCTCGGTCTTGAGAATCCCTTACCTTCCCTCAACGCCATTCACGATCATTCCGAACAGGGCCGGTTCTTCGCCTATACGTCCACGGTGCTTGATCCGAGCACGCGGGTCGTCACCATTTCGGGTTTCGGCGTGACCCGTTACCAGATTCCCAACAATCCCGGGCAAGCCGGCAACACCGGAGGCTTTTGCGGCGGCCCGTTCGATCCGGCGAACCCCTGCCTCAACCCGGATGGCACCCCGAACCCGACGGCTCCGGCCTATACGGCCTTCGGCAAGGGCGGATTCGATTCGGCCACCCTCAATGAGAACCAATACGAGAAGAACGCCTACAACGTCATTGCCTGGCAGAAATCCGAAGGCAATTTCGATGCGCAGCTTTCCTATTATTCGCGCTACAGCGATCTTCACTTCGTTCCCGACCCGGTGGGCGATCTCTTCATCAACAACGTCGCATCCGATGTTTACCGCAGCTCGTTCCTCAACGGCGTTTCCGGCGATTTCTCGTACCGCCTGAACGAGGCGCACACCGTTCGCGCCGGTTTTTACACGCATGGCGAGCAAACCCAGATCGCGAACGTCAGCACGGTTCAGCCGCTCGATCCGAACGACCCGAGCGGCCTGACGGCGATCGACACACCGTTCAACATTCTCGACAAAAGCAAATTGTTCGGCTGGCAGCTCGGGGCCTACGCCCAGGACGAGTGGCGGCTGACCCAGCAACTCACGCTCAATTACGGCCTTCGGTTCGATCAGATTTACCAATATACCGACGCGAACCAGTTCAGTCCGCGCGCCAGCCTGACCTACAAGCCATGGTGGTCGACCGTCCTGCACATCGGCTACATGCGTACTTTCGAACCGCCACCCCAAGTGCTTGGTCGAACGATTCCAACCGGTATCTTTAGTGGGACTACTGCGGCCGTTCCGACCGTTACGCCCGATCAGGCGGCCGTACTGCCCGGCCAGGTGGCCGGCCAGCCTCTTCAGAATATCGGCGCCATCCAACCCGAGCGGGCAGATGTGTACGACGTCGGCTTCGTGCAGCAACTGCTGCCGCAATGTCCGACGACAGCGGGCGCGATGCCTACCAAAGCGCCCGTCGCAGCCGCAAATTGTCCGAGCCTGGAGCTCGGCGGCAGCATTTACTACAAGAAGGCCAGGGACCTGCTTGACGATGGGCAGTTCGGCCAAGCCTATACGCTAACTGCATTTAACTACGATAGAGCCGAGAACTACGGCGCCGAGCTCAAGCTCGGATTCAGGTACGGTGGCTTCTCCGCGAACACCAGTTGGGCATGGGGGGTCCAGCACGCACACACTGTTGTGTCAAACCAGGCCCTTTTTGGTCCGGACGAGCTGGCCTACATCCAGAACCATTGGATCCACACCGACCATGACCAGACCTATACGGGGTCGGGACGGGTCGCATACCGGTGGACCGACAGCAACACCTGGCTGGACGGCACCACTGCGAGCGCAACCTTCATCTACGGCAGTGGTCTGCGTACAACCCCGGACGGGGGCTGTCCCAACTGCGACCACCTGCCATCCTATTGGCAGGTCAACACCGGCGTCTCGCATGAATTCGCCAACGGCTGGAACGGGCTCCCGGTTACGGTCCGGTTCGATGTGGTCAACGTAGCCGACTACATTTATCAAATCCGCAATGGCAGCGGCATCGGCGTGTTCGCCTCGCAATACGGACCGCGCCGCGGATACTATTTCGGCATATCGCAAAAGATCGGCGGTCCCGAAAAGACTCCCGGCGTCTTGCCCGCCATGTACACCAAAGCTCGAGCCCCGATCGCATACCATTGGGCCGGCGCTTACGTCGGCGCCAACTTTGGCGGCGCGTTCAGCTCCGGGGAACACGTGCTCACGCCGATCGGCTGGGGCGCGACCAATCCGAGCGGCGCGCTCGGCGGGTTACAGTTCGGTTACAATCATCTGGTGGCGCCGAATTGGCTGGTCGGCATCGAAGGCGAGCTCGACTGGACCTCGGCACAGGGTAAAGCCAATTTCGTCGATCCTGCTGGGACGGCCTCATTGTCGATTGCCAGCGATCACAACTGGTATGACACGTTGAGCGGCAGGATTGGCTACGTCATGGGGCCGCTGATGCTCTACGCAAAGGGCGGCGCCGCATGGATGAATGCCGACCACCGGATGGAAGTGAACAGCGGGCTTGACGGCACCACTTTTGCCAGCACAACCAGGCCCGGCTGGATCGCAGGTGGCGGCGTGGAATACATGCTGGGATCTCGCTGGTCGGCAAAGCTCGAGTATGATCACCTTTCCTTCAGCAGCAAAACCTTGGGCTTCGTGAACCCGTTCGGCAACAGCGTGACCGTCTATTCCGCGGTGAACCAGGTCAAAGCCGGCGTGAACTACCACTTTGACGGACTGCTTTGACCGCTTTTCGCGAAACATGCGGGGAACGATTGGGGGGCCGATCGAGATTAGAAAGAGCGACATGAACATTTGCCGAAACAAACGCGGGCACATCCATTGCTCTCGACCCGTCATGGGTGTCCTTAGCCTGCTCGCGACGGCTGCGATGCCGACGCAGCCTGCGCTGGCGCAGGCGCCAAATCCCCTGCTGCCACACAATCTGTCGCCATGGGGGATGTTCCTCAACGCCGACATCGTGGTGAAGGCGGTGTTGATCGGGCTTGCCTTTGCCTCGCTCGTGACCTGGACTGTCTGGCTTGCCAAGACGATCGAGCTGCGCCTTGCGAGCAGCCGCGCGCGGCGCCGGATCGTCATGCTGGAGCAAGGCGGCAGTCTGCGCGATGCGGTACAGGCGTGCGATGGCGACCGCGACGCCATCGCGCAGTTGGTCCTCTCGACGGCGCGCGAGGCGGAACTGTCCGGCGGAATCGTCGATGACGGCTTCAAGGAGCGCGTCGCGCTGAGGCTTGAGCGTGTCGAGGCAGCCATGACGCGGCAGGTCTCGCGCGGTGTCGGCATCCTCGCCACCATCGGCGCGACCGCGCCGTTCGTCGGACTGTTCGGGACCGTGTGGGGCATCATGAACTCCTTCATCGGTATTTCCGAATCACACACGACCAACCTCGCGGTGGTGGCGCCCGGCATAGCCGAAGCGCTGCTGGCTACCGCGCTCGGGCTCGTTGCCGCAATTCCGGCCGTCGTGATCTACAATCACCTCGCCCGCGTGATCGCGGGATATCGCGCCTTGCTGGGCGACGCCTCGGCGCAATTGCTGCTCCTGATCAGCCGCGGGCAGCGCAGCCGGGCTGTGCTGCCGCACGCGGCGGAGTGACGGCCATGGCGGTTCGGCTTGGATCACGCTCCAGCGGCGATGATCTCGAAATCCAGCACGAGATCAACGTCACGCCCTTCATCGACGTCATTCTGGTGCTTCTGATCATCTTCATGGTGGCGGCGCCGCTTGCGACCGTCGATATTGGCGTCAATCTGCCGGCGAGCACGGCGCCGGAACAGCCGCGGCCCGACAAACCGGTTTTCGTCACCATCAAACCGGACCAGACCATTGCCGTCGGCGAAACCGTTGTGGCGCGCGAAACCCTCGCGAGTGCGCTGGATAGCGCCACCAACAACCACAAGGACGAAACCATCTTCGTCCGCGCCGACAAATCGCTGAGCTATGGCGAGCTGATGGAGGTAATGAACACCTTGCGCGACGGCGGCTATCTCAAGCTCGCGCTGGTCGGGCTGGAAGCGCCGGCGGCGAAGCCATGAACGCCCGCGCCCTGCATCTGCCTGAGGATCGCGGCCTATCACGATGGACGCTGGCCGCGCTGTCAATCCTAATGGCGCATGCCGCAATCGTGGCCGCTATTGCACTGTGGTATTCCCGCAGACCCGTCGAGCCAAACATCATTCCTGCGATCAGCGTCACGCTCGCCCCAGTCGACGCCAGCTCGCCTGAAATTCAGAACCAGGATATCGCGGTCGGCCCGACCATGCAGCAGGCGGAGGAGACGCCCAAGGAGCAGCCCAAACAGGAGCAGCCAATCGAAAAGGTCGAACAGCCGCCACCTCCGCAAGCACAGGCCGAGGTCACCCTGCCGCCAGAGACGCCCAAGCAAGTCGAGGAGCCAAAGCCGCAGGTGCAGCCGCCCGCGCCCGAGACACGCGCGCCGCCGAAGACGGAGCATGTCGGCCAGTTCTCACAGGCAAGCGCGAAGTCCTATAACGCGCTTGTGTTCGGTCATCTGCAGCGCTTCAAACGTTACCCGGCGGCGGCGCATGGTGCCTCGGGAACCACGGTGCTGCGATTCGACCTGAATCGTGCGGGCGAAGTGATCGCAAGCGAAATATCCAAATCGTCAGGCAATACAGTGCTCGACCGGGAGGCGCTCGAACTGCTTCATCGCGCCAGTCCTTTTCCGCCTTTCCCGGCCGAGAAGCCCGAGGCGCGCGATAGTTATCTCGCGCCGGTCGCTTTCGCGCGCTGACGCCTTCGGCGAGATCCATATTTTCGTCGGGATGAGGATTGTCTATGCCGAGGACGAGTGATCTCAGGGAGCAATACACCGCACGCTCAGAGTAGTAGACCAGCCCATTTGCCTCGGTCCGATTGTTAGCCACTCACAGAGGAGTGCCGAATGACACGAACCTCGTTGTTGGCCCTTTTCCTTCTGCTTTGCAGTGTGGCGACGGCTGGTTCCATGGGCACCGCCGTCACTAAGAATGATCCTTGGAATCCTCATCATATCGACGATCTGCCTGCGGAAGTTCGACAATATATCGCTGCCATCTGCAAGGGGCCTCCCAGCGCGATGAATGATTTTGCAACCTACTCTCCGCACGAGAAGCGCTGGCGGATAAATCTCGAATACCTTCGATGCGACGGTTTGGGCGAATATCGTCGAGGAAATCAATGTCTGGATGTGGACTTCATTGCTGTCGGCTCGCGTTTCCGGCTCGCCAGAAAGGACTACAGAGACTGCGGCTTCTAACTCTCGGTTGGGGTCAGGACTCCATTTCCGCTGACAAGTCGCTACAGCGGCGCGCGGGCCCACGGTTCGTAGCTGCCAAACCGACTATCAGGAAAAACGGAAGGCACGAAGTCGGAGACACGCCGTTCCGCATCTCGGGCTTTCCGGGTATCAGGCTGCGCGGTCGAGCAGCTTCTTCGCGCGCGCCTCCAGATCGAGTCCTGCGTCCTGATGAGTCTTGCCCCGCGCAACCGCTGTGATGCCTTGGACGAAATCGAACACGCTCTCCGGCTTGCGTCCTTCTTTAGACAGCACCGTTGCGATGATCTTCGCTGTCTCGCTCTTCGAGAAGCCGCGTTTGTGCAGGAACTCGCTGCGGTCGTTGTCGGTGCGGGCGACGATCTTTCTCGCGCGGCTCTGATGCCGTTGAAGGGCATCGACGAGGAGTTGGCAAAGCTAGCGAGCGCCGGCGCTGCCTCCTGCGCAAAGCGTGTGGCGGCGTATTTGGAGTGGCGGATGGTGATCTCCTCGAAATCCTCTACACCCCAGAGATTGCACACGGCGCGAAGATAGAAGCTCGCCATGCCGAGCGTCTTGGCACCCACCTCGGAATTCCAGTCGTAGAAGCGGCGGAAATAGAGGTCCGGCGAACCGCCGGCCAATCGGCCGGCGTCGATCGGGTTGAGGTCGTCGACCAAGAGGAAGACGACCCGATCGGAGGCGTAGAGCGTCGTTGTGTCCTGGGTGATGTCGACGCGCGGGTTATAGACGCCCGTCGACCAGTCGAGCACGATATCGTCAGGCGCCAAAATCTAGGTCCGCTGATGCAGTGATTTGTAGAATTGCCGCGGCGCGGCCGGACTTGGCTCGAACGTGAAACACTCGCAATACGGATCAATCGATTGCATGACGCCGAGGAGCGACGGCCCAGAGAAGCTCAAAGTTTGTCCCGTGCCCCAATGACTGAGGAAATTTCCAACGATCGTAGCCATGTTCGCGTTGAGGCCGGCAACCTGCGTGGCATCCAGCACGGGAGTGTTGGCGCCTGATGCAATTTGACGGCCGCTTCGATCGCCTGCAAGAATTCGTGCGCCAATTGCTTGTAGTCATTGAACGCGACGTCGACAGGCACCGGCATACGGAGGCGGCTGATTAGATCACTGAGTCGGTACTCGAGATATTGGCGCCTCCCTCCTTAGCAAAATCCACCTGCCCTGCTTGCAGCATCGATGTCGTCTGATCCCGCCCCTTGTTTACGACGCCAGCCTGCGGCAGGACAGCGAGCTGCGGAACTCCTTCCAACCGCTGATGCCACCAGATGCCTGTATTGCTATGCTTGTTGAACAGCTTCTCAAGCATCGTGTCGTGGCTGAGCAGGATAACTTAAAGCTGGACGTGACGTCATCAAGAACGATGAATTTCGGCAATCCGCCATAAAGCGATGCAGCCGCGAGATTTAGAGAAATCGCAAAAGCATTACGAAAGCTCTCCGAGAGCAATGCGTGCGGCGAGAGGTTTTGCAGTCCATGGAAATCTACGAGCGCGATCTGAAGATCTTCGCTATTCGCGTGCTTTGTCAGCGAGGTCAGACCAGCCGGCCTCACCCCACTCTGTGAGGGAAAGGTGAGGGGTGCTCATCGCACCCCGTCCCGCCGTCGGTCTTGCCGGGGCCGGTGGCCGGCGCAGCGGCTTCGCCGCCCTCCACTTCGTTTCGGCCTATGGGTGCGCCGGCCCCCTGAATGCCCCGGTTTCGGACCGTCGTGACGGGCCGCGATGAGCGCGGCTCCAAGACGGAGGTTCAGGAAAATGAGTGGGAAGAAAGAAGGCGGACGCGCCGACATCTATGCGCGAATCACAGAACGCATCGTCGCCGATCTGGAGAAAGGCGTGCGGCCTTGGGTGCAGCCCTGGAGCTCCGGCAATGCGAACGGCCGGATCACCCGACCACTGCGCCACAATGGCGAGCCCTATACGGGCATGAATGTGCTGCTGTTATGGTCGGAAGGGTTGGCGCGCGGCTTCACCTCCCCGATCTGGATGACCTTCAGGCAGTCGATCGAACTCGGCGGCCATGTCCGCAAGGGCGAGTCGGGATCAACCGTCATCTATGCCAGCCGGTTTACCAAGACCGAGACGGACGAACACGGCGGCGAGGTCGAACGGGACATCCCGTTTCTCAAGACATACAGCGTGTTCAACGTCGAGCAGATCACAGGGTTGCCCGAACACTTTTATCACCGACCGACGCCGATCGTCGATCCCGTCGAGCGGATCGAGCACGCCGATCGCTTCTTCGCCAACACCGGCTCCGTCATCCGGCATGGCGGTTCGCGAGCGTTCTATTCGCCGTCGAGCGACCACATTCAAATGCCAATCTTCGAGAGCTTCCGTGATGCCGCGTCATATGTGGCTGTGCTGAGCCATGAACACATTCATTGGACAGCGGATGCCCGTCGCGTTGGCCGCGATCTCAGCCGCTACGCGAAGGATCGAAGTGAGCGAGCGCGGGAAGAACTTTTAGCGGAAATTGGATCCGCCCTGGTCTGCGCCGATCTTGGCATCGTCCCCGAGCTCGAACCGAGACCGGATCATGCGGCCTACCTGGCGAGTTGGGTCTCCATTCTTTCCAACGACAGGCGCGCAATCTTCTCAGCAGCCGCCCATGCGCAGCGGGCGGTTGTTTATCTCCACAGCTTGCAGCCGCAGAGCGATGGCGAGCGCGAAGCCGCCTGATGCTACAGGCTCCGCTCCTTGAAGGGGAGGGCGGTCCGTCCTCCCCGATCGCCCCGTGCGCGACTTCCTCCAGGCGGTCGTGCGTTCCACCATGCTTGTGGCGTTCGTTGCGCATGGCGTCTTTGTAGGTCGCAAGTCACGTTCGAAAAGAAAAGAGGCCCCGCCTCGCGGCGGAGCCCTCTCGCGGATGCCTTTCGCGATTCCGTTATGGCAGATTGCTGGTGAATCGCGCCTCCGAAGTTGATCGGTGGCATGGATCTGGTGGGCGAGGTTTTCCGCACGACAAGCACGTCGGTAGGCTCGTTGGCGATCTTGCGGCAGCGACCTCCGCACATGCGCCCATATTGCTGACAGCGGCGATCCCCTCGCTGCGGAGAGCGCGCGGCGCCGAAGTGGCCTGGTTGAGGAAAACCGCGTCTCGTCGCCTGTACTTGTTGCCTCGAGATCCGAAATGGCCAGCGGCAGCCTGTCTTCATTCCACTGTTTTCGCGACGGGCACACCCATCTGCGTCCTCGATAGAGGCTGGTCTGACCGAAGGCCGATCCCGCTACGCGGGCTCTCGATCTTGTCCCCGCAACGTCCATCCTCGACTTTCTTCCCCTGTCGCTGCGCGCCATTCCTCGCGATTCAAGAAAGTCGCTCCCGGCCGCCCTCCACTTCGTTTCGGCCCTTCGGGTGCAGGTCGATCGCCTCCGGTCTCACGACCGCCATCGAGGTCGCGATAGGCGCGGCCCGAGAAAACCAAGGAGTGAGACAAATGGCTACCATCGGCACCTTCACCTCGAACGGCAACGGCGGCTTTACGGGGACGATCAAGACTCTCAACCTCAACGTCAAGGCCAAGCTGGTTCGCGTCGAGAACCCTTCCGAGAAGGGACCGCACTTCCGCATCTTCGCGGCGGCGAATGTCGAACTCGGCGCTGCCTGGCAGAAGGTCTCCAACGAGGGCCGCGACTACCTCTCGGTCAAGCTGGACGACCCGAGCTTCCCCGCTCCGATCTACGCCACCCTGATCGAGGTGGAGGGCGAGGAAGGCCTGCAGCTGATCTGGTCCCGGCCGAACCGGGACTGAGACTCCCGCGAGAAGGCTCCGCCGCGAGGCGGGGCCTTCTTCCTTTTAATCGGAGAAGCCCTCATGACCGTCGACACCATCGAGGAATTGCGTGCCGAGCTGCGGGAATGCCTGTTCACGCCCGCGGAGCGAAGGGCGATCGAGGCAGAACTGGCTGAACTCATACGTCAGCGCAACGAGGCACTCGCGGCCGAGGAGGAGGGGGCGTAAGCCCCTCGTCGAGCGACTCACGGCACGCCCATGCAACGGCTTCGCTCATCCGTTGAGGACGTCCTTGATGGCTTTGGCTGGCGTGAAGGTAAGCCTCTTGGAAGCCGCAATCGCGATCGTTGCGCCGGTCGACGGATTACGACCCTCGCGGGCAGGCGTGTCCTTGACCTTGAACTTGCCGAATCCGGCGATACTTGTCTCGGCCCCGCTCGCGGCTGCATCGGCGATCGCCTTGAACACGCCGTCGATGATAGCCTTCGCCTGTGTCCTTGTCATGCTGTACTCGGCGGCGATCTTCTCGGCAATCTCATTTGCGGTGGTCATGGAACAGGCTCCATCTTGCTTCGATTTTCCTCCATTTGACACCAAGACCGTCGGACGAATAGAGGAGACATCGGAAGCTGAGCCGTAATCCCCGGAAAACTGGCGAAACATCAGACTTTCTCCTCAGCAGAGGCGTATCCGCGCCTGGCCAATCTCGAACAGTGCGCGCGCTCTTGGCAGTTTGAGACGGGTGAATCCATCTTCGCTTTCGTCAGCTCTTTCACGCCATCGCTGTCCGATTCCTCAATCTTCTGACTGAGGCGCATCAGCGTCACGTCCTTGGTCGTTGCCTTTTATTCAACCAAAGCGAAAAAGTGTCGAAGGGTCGAATAGACATCTGATTGTAGCGTGGTCGTCAGGTTCTTCTTCCATTGTTGTTGTCAACATTGGGAGATTGCGAGATGTTCGATGCTGACACAACAGCGCTTCTACGTTCGATCCTCGACGAAGTCTGTGTGAGCCTTTCCCGCTACGAGACTGGCGCTCGCACCCATGTAGCTTCAAAGATACTGGAAGCCGCCAGTACGGGCGAGAAAACGCCTGATCGCCTCAAACGGATCGGCCGCGAGGCTCTTTCCAAAGCTCCGACAATGTGTCGATAGAGGAGGAAGCAGGATTCTTCTCTTGACGTGGCCAAGGTTCAGGATCGGAAGCACGAATGGCTTGTGAGGCCGCAGCTCGGCGCGCGGCAGTAAGGGGTGCTCTCGCAGGTCCAGACAGGAGCGGAAAGAGCCTTGCGACCGCCGGTCCTTGTGAAGGCATTCACCGTTGAGAAGTCCGTCGCCAGGAAAATTGTCGCCGCCGCAAGTCGATCGGCTCAATCGGGGTGTCGGGAGTGGATGATATCGTGCCAATTCGGCAGTTTACATCCCTCGCGGGTCAACATCTCGGTGCGAGGCAACGTAGTCGATCTCACCGCGCGTGGTGCCGGCATCAGTCAGCTCCCTGTCGCTTAAGTCGAGCAGGGTGGCGCGCAATCTTTGGCGTACGCGACGCTCCCGAAAGCCAACCCAGTGTTTCCAGATGAAGCCGGAAAGCGTCGATGCGGATGTCGCGTACGTCGCCATTCGATCTTCTCTCACCGATCCAGACAATTTGAGCAGCTAATGCTTATGCTGCCAGATGGCTTTCGTTTTGTGTGCGAGTTGCTGAGAAATGAACCTAAACCTAAGCGCACGTTGCAGACGGGCTAAAAATAACTTTTCAATGGTGTGCCTCGTACAATCGGCTCGAACACCGACAACGCAGCACCACTCCATCGGTACTAATTAGGCTAGATGTTTGATGGCGCTTGCATCGAGCGTTTTTGCGCTCAGTGTGCAGCTTTTGCGCGGCGTCTCGCGCTTGGCGCGGGAAAGCATCGTTGAACCAAAACGGACACCATAGAGCATCAAAGCCAGCATCAGGCCGAATGTCCCACTTAGGCGACATTCGTGCCGGATAGCATGCCGACCACAGCAATCCCGATCAACAGGCGATGGGCGCGCCACTTAGGCGCGCTATCGACTGGATTCCTCGGAGCTCGCGCTCAATGTCGGTGATTGGGCGACCAGCACCTGGGGCGCCGTCCCGGCCGCAACTCTGCTCCGGGTACGATCAGATCGTCGCTCAAGTCCTGATCAAAGCCTTGCTCAAGAGTGCCCTTTACATCCGCGATTGGGATCCGGATCAGCCCTTTGACCCGAGGGCGGTGTTAGCGACCGTCATCTCCTCATCGGTCGCAGCGAGGATTTCCTCGCTCAGTAAGGCTGTCTCACGTTGAGCATTGTCCAAGTGGCTTAGTGTAACGTGTGGATTGTCGCAATGAATAGCGTCTGAGACTGGCCGACTGTTCAGATGCCGCGCGCAACAAATGACGTGGCTGAGTTTTTGACGCCTCTCGACGTGAAAAACCCGGCATGAAAGCCGGGGCGCGTGATGCCACGGCGTACATCCGGCCGCGACGATCGGGTGCCAGTTAGCATGAATAAAATGTGACCGTCGCGGGCGTCCGTACTTGAACGTCGCGCTGATCGTCTGCCGTGAACCGTCGATCATAACGGGTCGGTCTTGGGACGCAGGCTAAAATTCTATGGTACAGTCTCGTCTCGCATTGAACTGTCGTACGCTGCGCGCGAGGCACGCATTTCTATCTATCGGGCCAATCAAAACTTCCGCAAAGGGTGAACGAAAGAGCGATAGGCGTCCTAATGAAGACTTGGGATATTGCCTCGCAGAAGATGCTTATAGCCCTGCTCACTCATCCATTTGGCGCGAGCAAGATGACTGTCATAGACCTGCCGCGCGCGGTGCGGTTCGTACGCGGGATCGATGCTGAGGAGGATCCGACTGACCTCGCGCCAGTCTGCACCCTCGTTATTAGCGTCCAAAAGGCGCCAATAAGTGACAAGATGCGCGATGTCATAGGGCGTCACGACCGAATCGGCAGGAGCCAGATCCGCTACCTTTGATTCGATCGGTGGTTTCTGCATAGTAGTTTCCTGAGCTGAAGCTGCATCATCAGCAAGTTCGGATACGTATCACTTGGGCAGGAAGCTGTGTCGTGTCTAGTCCCAGATTTGACATCACGTGATGCTTTATAAGCACCACCTCCGTCTGTTGCCTGCGAATAGTGATCGCGCGTCGCTCCAGCCGCAGTGACGTCTATCTGCACAGCCAAGCTTCAGTGTCGCCGGCTCCAACGAGGACGCGCTTCCGGCGTGGGAGATCAAGCTTCCAGGTCCAGCAAGTCCAGTTTGGATGTGGGATCCGTCATGCTTGGGCTTTGACATAGCGGAGCTGGCTCGGTCTTGGAACTAGGACCTAGTCCAGCGCCGATCTAATATGCTTTGATGTATAGGAGAGAAAATGAGACGCGTGGTGCTTCAATGTACATGGTCATTCGCAAGTATGCCAAGGTTCGTTCGGTTGCCGATGCCGCCCGCCGCGCGAAAAGCGGAATCGGTCAGATCCTAGGGGAATCGCCTGGATTCAGGTCGTATTATGTGCTGGACGCAGGTGAAGGCGTCGGTGTCGCCGTGATGATATTCGACGATCGCGAAAGCGCCAATGCAGCGAACAAAAAGGTCTTGGAGTTCGTTCAAGCAAGTCTGCATGACCTCCATCTTGGAGATCCCGAAATCGTCGCCGGGGAGATATTGGTGAATATCCAATCCAATCAGTAGTTGATCGCAAGCGCGCCCCTTCCCTCGAGCAACACGTCACAGCGCGGAAGGATAAGCTCAAGAAAAACCCCGGCCTGAAAGCCGGGGCTTCCCGTGATGCCACGGCGTACATCCGGCCGTGTCGATCAGGAGATAGTTAACATAAGGTTCTTGGAAAAAATGTGACCTCGCGCCGGCCGCTCTTGTGCCGCGCCAGTTGATTCGCCGTCGAGCGCTATTTCGTAAAGCGTCGCCCTGTTCCTGTGTAGCCAAGTGCTCGGACCCCGCCAATTGACCAGGCGCCGAGTACCAACGATCGGGGCAAGGCGCGATTGGCGACCAGACTTGCGGACAGAATGTTGATTGATCTAGATTTCAACGTGCTTTTTTGGAGTGAATGACGTGGCGTTAGGGACTGTCAAGTGGTTCAATCCGACCAAGGGCTATGGGTTCATCGCACCCGAGGATGGTGGCAATGATGTTTTCGTGCACATCTCGGCGGTGGAGAAGGCAGGCTATACCTCGCTCGCTGAGGGCGCGAAGGTCAGCTATGAATTGGTGACGAACCGCGGCAAACAAGCGGCAGAAAACCTTCGTCTCGAGTAGGTCGCGGCTCCTGCTTCGTGCAATGCTCGGGGCGAGAGCGCGGAGCAGGGGCGACCGGCCTGTTGAAATGCGTGGCGCTAGATAGACGAGACAGCGAACTGCGGGTTTGAACCTCGGCATTCCCTGAGCTAGGCAGGATCTCCCGCTTCCATCGGGACTTCCGGAATATATCCCAATTGCTGCTCTAGCAGGCTGTTGAAAAAGGCGCTCGCCGCCGACGGGCGACCGTGATTCATTGGCTCCGACGAGATTCGGAGATGGTGCGTGCGCGGCGGCGACAATCGAACGGGCGAGTTGTTCAGCTACGTTGACCTGGAGGCGCGCGTGCGGCGTGATCATCCGCTGCGGGCAATCCGGATGATCGTGAACGAGGCACTGGCGGCGCTGGAGCGGGAGTTTGCCGCGCTCTATTCGCCGATTGGGCGGCCGTCGATCCCGCCGGAGAAACTGCTGCGGGCGATGCTGTTACAGGCGTTTTATTCGATCCGCTCGGAGCGGCTTCTGATGGAGCGGCTGGAATACGATCTGCTGTTCCGCTGGTTTGTCGGGATCGGCGTCGACGACGCGGTCTGGGATCATTCTGTGTTCTCGAAGAACCGCGATCGGCTGCTGGAAGGCGACATCGCGGCCAAGTTCCTGGAGGCGGTGCTGGCGCAGCCCAAGGTGAAGAAGCTTCTGTCGAGCGATCACTTCTCGGTCGATGGCACGCTGATCGAGGCCTGGGCCTCGATGAAGAGCGTCAAGCCGAAGGACGGCCCGGATGAGCCGCCGGCGCAAGGCGGCAGGCGCAATGCCGAAGCGGACTTCCATGGCCAGAAACGCTCAAACCACACCCATGCTTCGACCACTGATCCCGATGCCAGGCTCTACCGCAAGGGTAAAGGCAAGGAGACGAAGCTGTGCTTCATCGGGCATGGGCTGATGGAGAACCGCCACGGCCTGCTGGTCGACGCCTGCCTGACGCAGGCCGACGGGCATGCCGAACGAGTGGCCGCGCTGCACATGGTCGAGCCTCGTGCCGACCGGCCGACAGCGATCACGCTTGGCGCCGACAAAGCCTACGACGCAGAGGACTTCGTCAACGAGCTGCGCTCGATGAACGTGACGCCGCATGTTGCACAGAACACCAGCGGCCGTAGCTCTGCGATTGACGGGCGAACGACCCGGCACGGCGGCTATGCCGTCAGCCAGCGCATCCGCAAGCGCATCGAGGAGGCATTCGGCTGGATCAAGACGGTCGCCGGGCAAGAGAAGACCAGCTTCCGCGGTCGTGATCGCGTCGCATGGGCCTTTACCTTCGCTGCCGCCGCCTACAATCTGGTGCGGCTGCCCAAGCTGATCGTGGAGGCCGGCTGATGGCCAAGGTGCCCAGCTTCACCAAGGCCTTTGCCGGCCGCTGGCGCATCGTCGAGATGGACGTCTGGGACAACGACTTTCTCGACCTCGTCGAGGAGGCGCATCTCACCTTCCAGGGCAAGTCCGATGGCGAAATCGCCTTTGGGGCTCTCAAGGGCTTCCTGGACGTGCGCTACGGCACCCGCGACGGATCGGCGTGCGCCGAGTTCTCATGGGAAGGGCACGACGAGAATGATCCGTCCTGCGGTCGCGGATGGGCTATGATCGGCACTGCGGGCAGGCTGGTCGGCCATTTCTACATCCACAATGGCGACGATTCAGCCTTCGTTTGCGAACGCGGCTGAGTTCTTCAACAGCCTGCTAGGGCGGCCAAGGTCAGGCGGGCGGATTCCAATCTTGCGGTCGCCTCACTCAGGGCGGCCCACGCTTGGTCCGACCGCGAGACCGCGGCCGAACCAATCTCAAACAGACTATCCTTGAGAGACGACGCTGCCTCGTCTTGCATGGCGCGCCCCAAATCAAGCAGCGTGCTCGTCAGCGCTCGATGTGCGGAAGCGTCTTTTCGTTCCAGGTTTTCCACGAGCGCGAGAGCCTCGCGATAGTATCGTATCGCTTCGACGACTCTGCTTTCGAGATCGATCTTGTCGCTCATCTGCTTTTCCACGTCAGGCGATCGCATCACAAGCCAGGTCGTGATGCCGGTTGCCTGATGATAATGCCAAGAACTTTTGGGCAAAATCCGGGTCAACTAGCGGCCTGTGCGAGCGCACGTAGTCTTTCGATTTGCCCCTCCTCACGAACTGATCTGCCGCGGGCAGTCGAAGCCGCGCTCTTTCTCGAGTTGCCGAATGCACCTGAAGGGTTTCGCGAGAATGTGGATCATGGCTGCCTCCACATTGTCGATGCGGCTCAAAGGGCTTTCAATTCGGATTGAGTTTCCAACGTCTCATCTTCTTTGGCTGCGAATGGCATTTTGACAGCGCCCATTTGCGGCTATACTCACGCTCGCGCCGTGGTGGTGGTGGAAGGCGCGACCGTCAGGCCTTTATCTCACGGAGCCCACCGCCATGATCATCTTAGGACCACTACTCGTCATCTTCGGCATCGGCTTCTTCTGCTGGCTGCTGTTCCTGCTTGCTGCTTTCGCACTGCCCCTCTTCATTGGCCTGACGATCGGCATCTGGGCCTTCCACACCGGCGCCGGCATGCTTGGCGGCATTGCAATGGGCCTCATGGCAGGCGGTGCGACCTTTGGTGTCGGCCAGCTTGCGCTCGCTCTCGCGCCATGGGCTTGGCTTCGGCTCCTGATCATCCTCCTGTACATCGCGCCCGCGACCGTCGCCGGTTACAGTGCCACGCACGGAATCGCCCTGATGGCGATGCCTTCACCGATTTGGCAGACAATATTTGCTGTCGTCGGCGCGATTGCCGTGAGCATCACGGCGTTCATCCGCTTCACTGGAATGGCCGCGCCCGGACCAGCCGGGCAAGGATGGCGGTCACCGATAGCGTCACGTTGATTGGGGGGGATTGGACAAGGCCTCCAGCGTATTTGCCCTCATCGTCGAAATTGGACGGAGAGTGGTGCGGGCATCCAGGCGCGACCGATCATCGCAGAGAGGCCAGCTTCGTGGCAGTCGTTGTGGGGGCATGGACCAAACGGTGGCGTCTCAAGGATATGGCCGACGACAGGCGTGAACGAGGCATGCAGCCGAGGCGCGGATCACGAAAACCAAATCCGTCCGTTGCTGAAGGGAGAGGGCGCTGTCACCGTCGAACTCGCTTGCCGGACTCTCGTTACGGTCGAAACTCGCCACATTCTCCTTGACGTCAGCTCTGAAGACCGAGCCGCATCGAGCGGCCTCTTCGATGGACTGATCTGGCCGAAGGCCGGCTGAAGCCTCGATCGCCTATGGCGCAACAGCGGCGTCACAACTTTCTTCCCCTGCCGGCTGCGCCGTCATTCCTCGCGAACCAACAAAGTTGCTCCTTTACTGTCGAGCCCCTTCGGGGTGCGCCGTCGATCGCCTTCGGCCTGTCGATCACCATCGAGGCCGCAAGGTGCGGGCTCGGAAACTTCAGATTAAGGAGAGCGACAATGGCGACTATCGGCACCTTCAAGAAGACCGGCTCAAACAACGAGTACAGCGGGGAAATCGTAACTCTCTCGCTCCAAGCCAGGAACGTCCGGATCGTCCCCGAGACCAGCCGTTCGGGCGAGAACAGCCCGAGCCACCGCGTCTACTGCGGCCGAGCGGTGATCGGGGCCGGCTGGTCCAAGCGCTCCAACGAGGGCCGCGATTATCTGAGCCTCAAGCTTGACGATCCGAGCTTCACCGCTCCGATCTTCGCCAACCTCTTCGACGACGAGGATGGTGAGAGCTTCAGCTTGATCTGGTCCCGCCCCAGCCGTCGTAACGGCGACTGAAACGACCCACAATGCCTCGCCCGGCTGGTCCGGGCGGGGCATCGCCACGCTCAAGAATCGCGAAGGCACCTCTTTGGCCGTGCCGCCGCAAGCAGAGAGGGCGTCCAGATGCCGATCAGCGCCCGCGCGCCGGTTTGATCGGCCGTCTTTGATTGGCCTCCACCACGCTATCGACGATGTCATCCCAGCCGGGACAGATTGCGATGAGCCGATCTATCACCGTAGGGTCTCGATCGATCTGGCCGAGCGCCTGAGCGCGCCATTGTTCGTTGAAACTTATGCTCATTAGCCCCAGGCATTCGACGACCGAACTCTGGGGCGGCAAATGCTCCAAGGTCGCCGTCACGATGCCGGTCCATTCTTGGATCAGACGCCAGCGCTCCGACTCGGCCTTAGCCTCCAACTTTTCTTCGAGCAGATCAATGAGTGCGCGGAAGCGCGTTGACCAAGGCTCGGGCCTGAGTTCCGCAACGAAGGCATCCACGACTTCGCGGATGTCGACTGGCAAGTGCTCGTATAGGGTCATAGCGCAAGCTCCGTTCTGCCAACTATTACCCTTCGGCCCTTTGGACAGAGCACCTGCCACCGGGGCAGAGCAAATCTACGCGCAAAGTCGACCACCTACAACGTTAGGTGATTCCTAACGCATCTGTGCTACGACCCAGCACACAACATACCTGTCATCGACCGCGAGTAGAATGAATCGTCGTCCGCTTAATCAGTTCGGTTGCTTCGACGTCCAGCGCCTTTGCGATCCGGCCCAGCACCGTCACGCTGGCCGACACGTCGGCGCGTTCGATTGAGCCGACGTAGCGGACGCTTAGTCCGGCGTTATCGGCCAATTCCTCCTGCGTCATCTTCTTCGCATGACGTATCCGACACAGATTGATCGCCATGACCTCCTTGAGATCCATAGCGACAAGGGAACTCACTTCGGAACGATCGTTCCAGGAACGATCGTTCCGATTCGTACGACGCAATGTTATTCATAGGCTCTGCCCAGGGCCTATTAGCCGATTCTGGGGAGCACCGTGATGCGGTCTGCGCATCACGGATATCACGCGACATATCCCGGCTTGCAAAGTTTCGCGGCCAATGAATGTCTAACGTTTGCTTGGATGTTGAGGAGGGCGATGCAATGAACGAAGTGGGTTTCGAGGACCGGCCGCCGCTGACCGATCGTGTGAACGCCTATGACGAGCAACATCTTGCAATCTATGTTCAGTTGCTAATGGCCGAAGAAGAGGGCGCCGACTGGCGTGAGGTCGTCCAGGTGATCTTCGGTCTCGACCCGTCCCGAGAACCTGAGCGTGCAAAAACGGTCCATGAGAGCCATCTCGCGCGCGCCCGATGGATGACGGAAGCCGGATATCGCCATCTGGTGGAACCGCGGATGCAGTGAAGCAGACCTGTGTCATATAAATTGCGATCACATGTGATGCAACCTCTGGGTCTAGTTTCCGGGATCGTCCTTCCGGATCGTGGTGTGTCCCTCCTTCGGGAGGACAGAATGAAAAAAATAGAGGAAACACCATGCCCACACAGTATTGGCGCTCGCCGGAGACGATTGAGCGCTTGAAGCGGCTCGAGCGCCCGGGCTTCGCCCTTGAGTTCCTGCGCCGCAACGCTGAGTACCGCCGCGACTTCGCCCGCACACAGCGCCAGATCGCGCGCGACGGCGTAGATCCTGAGACCGTCCATTCCAGTCTCGCACGTCGTTGGGGGTTGCGATTTCGCTCATGACCCAGCCTCTCCGGTTGGGCCCGAACCAACCCTATGGCTGCCCGAGGCATCACCTGGAACAGTGATCCTGGAACCCGCGCCATCGGGCTTCAAAACCATCCATTCGATCGATCGCAATGCCTTCGGACTGCCGCTCGTCGAGCGGACGGATGCTGACGGTCGCGAACTGGTGATTGTGGACGGATCGGGTGAACTTCATGTCCGCTTGCAAGACGAGCAGGCGGCGCGACGTCCTGCTGTGCTTCTGCCGCTTGACAGCATGGCCGAACTGCGGCTCGACGTCGCGCTGTGCTTGGTCCACCATCTTGGCGGCCAGCGTCTCGGTCTTCTTCCAGCGGCTCTGCGGCTGACGCCCTTTAAGAAGCGGCGATTGATTCAGCTTCTTCACGCCTTCGACGTCCTCGACCTGGGCGGCGGCCCGCGAGACGTGGCAGCAAAGGTGCTCGCCTCCGACCACGCCCAACGTCGTTCAGTCGAGTGGAAAGACTCGCATGCCCGCCGTGCGGCGAACCGCCTCATCCATGATTCGATCGCCTTGGTCGAGCGGGGGTACCTGAAACTTCTGCGCGGCGTCTGACCGACCCTCGCCCCTCCTAGCCATCCGCCGCGATGACGCAAAAGCCGCGCCCGCTTTAGCGCCTCGATTCGCCTTGCTGCAACTCTAGGGGGACACAAACCCACATAAATTTTCGTCCACCCCCAACTCCTGAACTCTCCGCCACTCTGGCCCCGACATGCCGCGACTTGGCCGCGGCGCTTCAAGGCAAGACGGAGATCTCCCATGCTCGACCGGACCGCGCAGCTCACCACGCGCTATGTGCGCACCCCCGAGGCCGCGCGCCTCCTTGGCATCTCGCCGCGCACGCTGGAGAAGTATCGCTGCCATGGCAACGGCCCGACTTTTCGCAAGCTCGGTGGCCGCGTTGTCTACGCCATCGGCGATCTCGAAGCCTGGGCCGATCAGGCCGCCTGCAGCTCAACCTCGGATCCTCGCTATGTCGAGGCTCGCGCCGCTGGCCACGCGCATCGCTAAAGGCAACGCTCGCCATGTCGTCGCGCCGCCTCATCACACCCAGCGAGCGAAGCAAGCTCGACCCGTTCGTTGTCGCCACCGGCGACGCCAGCCCGCGCGATCAGCGCGATCTGATGGAGCGGCCATTCTTCTCGCTCGCCAAGGCCAAGCGCACGAAGCCGATCCTCTACCAGGCCGGCGATGTGCTTGTTGAGGTCTATGCGGTCCCTGAGCACGGTATGGCGACCATTTGGGATGCCGACGTGCTGATTTGGGCGGCGAGCCAAATTGTCGAGGCTGAGAACCACGGTCTGAAGACCTCGCGCTTCCTTCGCTTCACGCCCTACCAGCTCCTGATCGCAGTCGGCCGGCAGACCGGCGCGCGGGACTACAAGCTCTTGAAGGGGGCACTCGCGCGTCTGCAGGCGACCGTCATCCGCACCACCATCCGGCAGGGCGAGCATTGGCGGCGCCACCAATTCTCCTGGATCAACGAATGGGAGGAATGTGCTAGGCGCGACGGTCGCGTGGAAGGCATGGAATTTGTCCTCCCCGACTGGTTCTATCGCGGCGTTATCGATCGTTCACTCGTTCTCACGATTGATCCGGCCTACTTCAGCCTGACCGGCGGGATTGAGCGCTGGCTCTACCGTGTCGCGCGCAAGCATGCCGGCCGCCAGCCAAAAGGATGGCTGTTCGAGATCGCGCACCTCCACAAGAAATCCGGCAGCCTGGTGCGCGTCTCCGATTTCGCGCGGCAGATCCGGCTTATCGCTGCACGCGAACCACTCCCCGGCTACAGCTTGCACGTCGAACGCGAGGGCCGCCGCGAGCTGCTGCGCATTCTGCCGACAAAGTTGTCCACTGGCCCTGTGGACAGTGTTGTGGAAGCGCTCGGGACTTCGCACGCAAACCTTATCGGGACTCCCCACGCAGCCCCATCGGGATTTCGCACGCACGACTCTAATCTAGAATCTAACTTAGAGTCTAACCTAGAATTTAACTGTTGTAGTGGGCCCGCTCGTCTTGCGGATAACGCCGATGCGTCGTCGCGCGCTGAACCGCCGTCAACGAAGCAGCTCCCAAGCCAACAATCTCTCCCGCCCCTCGACCACAAGGCGGGAGGCAAGCGATGATTGTCACGTTGCTCAACGAGAAGGGCGGTGTCGGCAAGACCACGCTCGCCCTGCACCTCGCCGGCGAATGGGCGCTGCGCAGAAAGCGCGTGACGCTGATCGACTCTGGCCCCCAGGGCTCCGCATTGGACTGGTCGCAGCAGCGAGCGCGGGAAAACGTCTCACGGCTGTTCGGCGTCGTTGGCCTCGCGCGCGACACGCTCCACCGCGAGGCGCCTGAGATCGCACGCGCCGCCGATCATGTCGTTGTTGACGGACCGCCGCGCGTCGCTGGATTGATGCGCTCGGCGCTGGCTGAGCTCGTACTGATCCCCGTGCAACCGTCGCCGCTCGACGGCTGGGGGGCGGCCGAAATGCTGGCTCGGCTGCGCGACGCCCGCATCTATCGTCCGCAGCTCGCCGCTCGCTTTGTGCTGAACCGCTGTGGCGCGCGCACGATTATCGCACGCGAGACGGCCGAAGCGCTCGCCGAGCACGATCCGCAGGTGCTCGTCAACACCGTCGGCCAGCGCGTCTGCTTCGCAGACGCCGCGCTGCCCGGCCGGTTCGTCTTCGAGCTTGCTGAGCAGAACGCCGCCGCCCGCGAGATCACAGCTATCGCCGCTGAAGTTGCGAGGTTCGCGTCATGAGCGAGCGTCCCACCAAGCGCGGCTTCGTCTCGCGTCCCGGCGATGCCGAAAGCTGGATCAACGCCAGCGACGCACCGCCGCGCCGCATCGAGGACGCGGCCGCATTCACCGCGCGTCTGACCATTTACGTCACGCCGGCGCTGCGCGGCCGCATCAAGGTCGCTGCGTTCCAGCGCGGCATCACCGTCGCCGACATGCTCCGCGAATTGCTGGCGCGAGAGTTCCCGATAGATACCGGAGAATCGTCATGAACGATAACGAGGCTTTGCCGCCGCGTGCCGTGCCGCTCTCGCATCGACGCGAGGTCGCATTCACCCATGTCGAGCTGACCTGGATCGAGAAGCGGATCGAGCACTGGCTGCGCTTCGGCCGTCGCGCTGAAGAGAAGATCCTCGACCGCCGCCGCAGCATTTCAAGTTTTGCGCCCGGCAGCGTCTTTGGCTTCGTCCGCTGGGCATCGAACGACTATGGCACCGTGGTATCGCGCATGGACATCGTGCGCACCGTGGAGGCGGGCCAGCGCTATCAGACGCTGCCATTCGTCCGACCCGGCGGCGAGATCCTGCTGCGCGTCGATAGCTGGCCGAAGGTCGAGCGCGTGTTGCAGGCGGTCGACGCCGTCGAGGCGCTCGCCATCGATCCGGCCGACGCAGCGCCCGAATACTGGCGACATCTTCACAACCGCCTAGCCGCCGATCATGTCCCGCGCGCCTACACGCGCGAGCAGCATGTCGCCTGGCTCAAGCGCCGGAGCGTCACGCCATGACCCGCTTCGGCTATCTCGTAGTGACCTACATGGCTGTGCTCGCCGGCGGTGCCTTGGTGTTCGTTCATCCCGCGCCGCGGCTGATCTGGAATGCCACCGCAAGCACGCCGACAGGGCTCTACGCGCTGCATCCGGTAGGACGGCTGCATGCTCTCGAACTGGTCGTGGTGCGTCTGCCAGAGCCCATTGCGAACGTCCTCGCCGATGGAGGCTTTCTTCCGAAAGGTGTGCCGCTGCTGAAGCACGTGATGGCGCTGCCCGGGCAGACCGTGTGCCGGTCCGACGACGCGATCACCGTCGACGCCGTCGATGTCGGTGCCGCACACGACCGCGACCATCTCGGCCGACCGCTGCCGCGTTGGAGCGGTTGCTCCACGCTCCGGTCTGACGAGGTGTTCCTCATGAACCCGACCATCCCGGATAGCCTGGACGGCCGCTATTTCGGCTCACTGCCCGTCAGTTCGATCGTCGCGCGCGCGATTCCGCTTTGGACCGATGAGGCCGCCGACGGTCGCTTCGTCTGGCGCGCCGCCACCCATTGACCCGCTTCTCAACCCGCCAACCAGGAGGTCTCCCATGGCGCAAATCGGCCAGTTCACCCGCGATAAGTCCGGCTTCACCGGACGCATTCAAACGCTTTTCTTCGAGCGGATTCTCGTCCTCACCCCAGCCGAGTCCTCAGATGCCGAAAACGCGCCGGACTACCGCATCCGCCTCGGCGATTCCGACGGCCCCGAGATCGGCGCAGGCTGGAAACGCACCGGCGAAAAGGCCGGCGACTACGTTTCGCTCATCATCGACGACCCGGCGCTGCCGCGGCCAATCCGCGCCAATCTCTTTCAGTCCAGCGACGACAAATCGGCCTGGACGCTGAACTGGAATCGTCCTCCCCAACGCGCCGGACAGGACTGATTGCATGCAAGGTTCTGTCACGCGCGATAAGGCGTATCGAAGCTCCATCCCTTTGTTCGCGGGAACGCCGTCTCATCCCTTCGTCCCGCTCAAACGTCAGTCGGCCGCCGCGCACAGCGGCGGTCAAGGGCGGCCGCAGGCTGGCGCATCGCGCGTACCCTTGACGGACGCGAGCACGACGGCTTGCTCGCGTCTTGGCGGAGACATGGCGAGCTTTGCCGTTTTCCTGCTCGCCTTTCTGCTGGTGATCGGCAGACCAACGCCGGGCGTGTCCGCAGAGACAGCGACGGCTCGAAGTCAACCGGCGAGCGACCGCTATGTTACTTTTGTGGCGGAAGCCGCGCGACGCTTTGGCATTCCGGCAGCATGGATACACGCCGTCATGCGGATCGAGAGCCATGGCGAGCGGCGCGCCGTGTCACCCAAAGGCGCGCTCGGTCTGATGCAACTCATGCCCAAGACCTGGACGGACATGCGTACGCGTTACGGTCTTGGACGCGACCCCTTCGATCCCCGTGACAACATCCTCGCCGGTGCCGCCTTCCTTCGCGAGCTGCACGACCGCTACGGCTCACCGGGCTTTCTCGCGGCCTACAATGCGGGTCCCGGCCGCTACGAGGATTTTCGCGATAAACATCGTCCGCTGCCCAACGAGACCGTTGCCTATGTCGCGGCGATCGTCCCTTTTGTCGATGCGGAGAGGACGCAAGAGCCTCTCCTCGTCGCGGGCTCCTATCGTCCATCCTGGACGCGGGCGCCGCTCTTTTTCGGGCGCGCTGACGCGCCGTCGTCTGCCGCGCGAGCAACACCCGATCGACCGGCGCACGACAGGCTGGCTGCCGCTCCGGTGCACGATCTCTCGGCGATCGCGCCGCAGTCGGAAGGCTTGTTCTTCGCTCTCTCGAGAACGGGACGATCTCAATGACTGCACGGTATCATCAACATCAATACCCAGATCGACGCACGCCTGCAGGCACCCATGTTGCGGAGATCTGGACGCCCGTCGCGCAATGGCGGCCTGACACCGCCATCGGTTGGGAATTCGTGCTCAGGCGTGTCCTAGCGCATTCCTTCGAAGAAGAAAGAACAGGCGAGGGGGACGAGCAGGCAACGACCGAACGATGGCGAGATAAAAGGCCGCAATGTGCGGCTCGGTCGGTCGGTTGTTGTTGCTTTGTTTTTTCGTTGATCCGGCAATGTGGGGCTTCGGCACGCAATGTGCGTCCCACCATCAACTCATTGCAAGGATTCTGCATTTCGCACATTGCGCAGGCTGGCCATGGCTGAAGAGAAGAAATTTCAGCCTCGGCCTGGCCGCATCCGCTCCTCGCGGAGCCAGCGCGCCAAGCCCTTCATCGCCCAGGCGCTAGCCTCGGCTCAGCGCGCCGGCGGCGGCATTTCGCGAGTCGGACATCTGACCAGCCACCGCCGTTCGCGCTTCGGCCGCGGCCGGGTCGCCAGCGAACGGGCGAACCGTCTGCTCACGGGACGCTCGCGTCTGGTGACAATCAAGACCCGCGTCGTCCGTCATAAGGCGCGCTCAGCGCCGCTCACCGCGCACCTCGGCTATCTCCGGCGCGAGGGCGTCACCCGGGACGGGGAGAAGGCCCGTCTGTTCGGCCCCGACACCGACGATGCCGATGCCAAGGCGTTTGGCGAGCGCTGTCAGGGAGACCGCCATCACTTCCGGTTCATCGTCTCACCGGAGGACGCACCTGACATGGCGAACCTCAAAGGCTTCGCGCGCGAACTGGTCGGCCAGATGGAGAGGGATCTTGGGACTAGGCTCGATTGGGTCGCCGTCGATCACTGGAATACCCAGCATCCGCACGTCCACATCCTCGTACGCGGCGTCGCTGAGGACGGCCAGGATCTCGTGATCTCCCGTGACTACATCAAGGAGGGGATGCGTGCTCGCGCGCAGGACCTGGTCACACAGGAGCTCGGACTGCGCTCCGATCTCGACATTCGCCGCTCGCTCGAGAGCCAGGTCGAAGCCGAGCGGTGGACACAGCTCGACCGCCAGCTTGTTCGCGACGGAGGTCGCCACGGCGTCATCGATCTTGGACCCAATCCGGCGCAGCAGCCCGATCAGTTCCATGCGCTGAAGGTCGGCCGGCTGCGCCGCTTGGAGAGTCTTGGCCTTGCGCATCATCTCGGGCCAGGCCAATGGGCGATGGACGAGGCCGCCGAGACGACGTTGCGCGAGCTCGGTGATCGCGGCGACATCATCAAACGCATCCATCGTAGCCTGACCGAACGTGGCATCGCGCGCGGGACCGCGAGCTACGTGCTATCAGGCGAAAGCCTCGACGTTCCCGTCATCGGACGCCTCGTTGATCGCGGTCTCGATGACGAACTCAAGGCGACCGCCTATGCGGTGGTCGATGGCGTTGATGGCCGCACCCACCACATCAGGCTCCCCGATCTCGACGCCGCTGGCGACAGCGCACCGGGTTCGATCGTCGAGCTCCGCAAGTTCGACGACGCGCGAGGACACCGTCGCGTGGCGCTGGCCGTTCGCTCCGATCTGTCGATCAAAGCCCAGGTGACGGCAGGTGGCGCGACCTGGCTCGACCGGCAGGCGGTCGCGCGCGACCCTGTGGCGCTGGGCCAGGCCGGCTTCGGCGCCGAGGTCCGCGAAGCCATGGAAAGGCGCGCAGAGCAGCTCATCGAGCAAGGTCTCGCCGCGCGTGAGGCGCGGGGACTGGTATTCGCGAAGAACCTTATCGGCACGCTGCGCCGTCGAGAGATTGAAATACTGGGTGACCAGCTCGCCGCCGAGACCGGCCAGCCGTTCAATCCGTCGGCTGCTGGTGAATATGTGTCCGGCACCTATCGGCAGCGCTTCGCGCTCGCCTCCGGCCGCTTCGCGATGATCGATGACGGTCTCGGCTTCCAACTCGTGCCTTGGACACCTTCACTTGAGAAGCAGCTCGGCCGACACGTCTCCGGCGTAGCCCGCAATGACGGCGGCATCGATTGGGGCTTTGGACGCAACCGGGGGATCGGCCTGTGAGCGATCCGTCCAATCACCGACGTCAAGAAAGGGCGGCAGCCATGTCCGCAACCAAGATTCTCTGGGGCCAAGTTGTCACTGTGTTGGCGATCGTCCTGCTGACGTTTTGGACCGCGACGGAATGGACGGCTTGGCGACTCGGCTTCCAAGCGCAACTGGGGCAGCCCTGGTTCGAGCTGTTCCACTTTCCGTTCTACCTTCCACCCGCCTTCCTCTGGTGGTGGTACGCCTATGATGCTTATGCGCCACATATCTTCATCGAGGGCGCCTATATCGCGGCGTCCGGCGGCCTCATCGCCGCGGCTGTTGCGATCGGCATGTCGGTCTGGCGCGCCCGCGAAGCGAAGAATGCCGAGACCTATGGGTCGGCACGGTGGGCTGAGGCGAAGGAGATCGGGCAGGCTGGTCTGCTGGGGCCGGACGGCGTGGTCCTCGGCCGGTTCGAGCGCGCCTATCTCCGCCATGACGGACCTGAGCATGTCCTGTGCTTCGCGCCGACCCGGAGCGGCAAGGGCGTCGGGCTCGTCATCCCGTCGCTGCTGACCTGGCCGGGATCTGCGATCGTCCACGACATCAAGGGCGAGAATTGGCAGCTCACCGCCGGCTTCCGTGCGCGGCACGGTCGCGTTCTTCTATTCGATCCGACCAATGCGAAATCCTCAGCCTACAACCCCCTGCTGGAAGTCCGGCACGGTGAGTGGGAGGTGCGGGACGTCCAGAACATTGCCGACATCCTTGTCGATCCCGAGGGCAGCCTCGAGAAGCGAAACCATTGGGAGAAGACAAGTCACGCGCTCCTGGTCGGCGCCATCCTCCACGTCCTCTATGCCGAGGAGGACAAGACGCTCGCCGGCGTCGCAGCCTTCCTGTCCGATCCCAAGCGGCCGATCGAATCGACGCTTGCCGCGATGATGCGCACCGCACATCTCGGCGAGGCCGGCGTGCATCCTGTCGTCGCCTCCGCCGCGCGGGAACTCTTGAACAAGTCCGGCAACGAGCGCTCCGGTGTTCTCAGCACAGCGATGTCGTTCCTGGGCCTCTACCGAGATCCCGTCGTGGCGGAGGTGACGCGGCGCTGTGACTGGCGGATCACCGACATCGTCGGCGGAGAGCGAGCGACCACGCTTTACCTCGTCGTGCCACCTTCGGACATCAATCGCACCAAGCCGCTGATCCGGCTAATCCTCAACCAGATTGGCCGCCGGCTGACGGAGGATCTCCAGGCCAAGGCGGGGCGACGCCGGCTCCTCCTGATGCTCGACGAATTCCCGGCGCTCGGCCGGCTTGACTTCTTTGAATCGGCGCTCGCCTTCATGGCCGGTTACGGCATCAAGAGCTTTCTGATCGCCCAATCCCTGAACCAGATCGAGAAGGCCTATGGGCCCAACAACTCGATCCTCGACAACTGTCACCTCCGGGTCAGTTTTGCGACCAATGATGAAAGGACGGCCAAGCGAGTGTCCGACGCACTGGGTATGGCGACCGAGATGAAGGCGATGAAGAACTATGCCGGCAGCCGGCTAGCCCCTTGGCTAGGTCACCTCATGGTATCGCGGTCAGAGACTGCCCGCCCGCTGCTCACTCCCGGCGAGATGATGCAGCTCCCGCCATCCGATGAGATCGTCATGATGTCGGGCCTCCATCCGATCCGCGCCAAGAAGGCGCGCTATTACGAGGACGCGCGCTTCAAGGAGCGCATCCTGGCACCGCCGCCTCTGACCAAGGCCAAAGACGGCAGGCTGGACGACTGGAGCTCACGACCGCTGCCGCCGCGTCCAACGGCATTGCAGGCGCCGGCCGACGACCAGACGGGTGACGAAGACCCCAAGACCGCAGATCGGCGGCGGCATCCGGAACTGGATCAAGACATCGTCGAAAAGAAGGAATTGCTCGACCACGAGTTCGCGGCTGACCTTGCCGACGAGTTCGATGACGATGCCCCGCGGATTAGGCGCATGACCGACATGATGCAGGGCGTCGCACGCCAGGCATCTCTCGATTCCGGCGACGCTCTCGGATTGTGAGGCAGGCATGAGTGCGTCAAAGAAGAAAGCGCAGATGTCGGTTTACCTCGATCCGGATGTCATGAAGACGCTGTCGGCCTATGCGGCTCGGCGCGAGCATTCGCTGTCGCTCATTGCCGAAGCCGCGATTGCGTCCTTTCTTTCGCCGGACGCTGACGAGCGGCGGGAGGCCGCCATCGCCAAGCGCCTCGATCAGATCGATCGCCGGATCGCGCGCCTTGAGCGGGATGTCGGGATTTCGGTCGAGACCATCGCACTCTTCATCCGGTTCTGGCTCACGACGACACCGCCACTCCCCGAGCCGGCCGCAAAGGCCGCGCGGGCACAAGCCGGAGCGCGCTATGATAACTTCGTCGCAGCATTGGGCCGGCGACTAAGCCATGGGCCCAAGCTGAGGCAGGAAATCCTAGATGACGTAGATGGCGTTCAATCTTCCGTCGGCCTAGACCAAGCGGGCCCCGAGGGTAATTAGTCGTCCGTTCTTTACAACTCTGAGCACCGCAGCTCGGGGGAGCGCACAGGACATTCACCGTTCAGCTGTCGCTGCCGCTAACATCCCCGCCGGTTAAGACGCCGACGGCGTTCTCAACGTCGAACCAAACATCGACGAGGCTCGTCAGCTTCTCGAAAGCTAGCGCACCATTATGAGATCTCTGGACAATAGACCAACGCAAGGCCTTCGAAGCGGCTCTTGGCTAGGCCGGCAAATTGCAAAGGGGGGTGTCCGATTTCGGCGGGCTGTTGTTTTCGAACCCCGTCAATCAGTTTCTCGAGCTGAACCCTCCGCAGCCCGCGCGCCGGATCCGAGCTCAGCTCGGAGGTTGAAAAAACTCTATGTCCTCCACGGCGCGGCATAGATGCTTGTGCCTATTCAGAAAAACGGGACAGCAGATTTCACCACCATAGCGAACACATTGTCGCCCGCATCGGAGATGGACTTTGATGAACACTAACGGACTTGGCGGTCGGGCTCTTCCCAAACGGTCTGCAAGCATCGCAGTCAAAGTTCGAGCGAGTTAGCTTAGTCCCTCCTTGCGCGATGAGGGTTGCCGTGCCCAGCACGATTTTCTTGATTCTCCGTGGTTCAACCGCTCAGCACACCATTGTTCTCTGGCATGTCCATGACCAGCGGGCCGCTCGCTTCGGGCGGCAGCCTTGTTCGAACATCCGCGAAAACTCCTGTCCGGCCGCGATTCACGCGGCTGAACAGCAAAATTGATCGAGGTGCCAGTTGGTGCAGGAAACGCTTGGCGTGCTGGCGAGCACT